>Ga0310345_10004182_pt1 | contig 13238 bp, 10 predicted proteins | sample HC15DNA20500_MG_FD_204667 | JGI IMG/M metagenome (GOLD analysis project Ga0310345, IMG submission 204667) | Marine microbial communities from station ALOHA, North Pacific Subtropical Gyre - HC15-DNA-20-500_MG | ecosystem: Environmental > Aquatic > Marine > Oceanic | place: Pacific Ocean: North... | reverse complement strand
GCCGGTTGATGGGCAAGCGCTTCCATGCCGTCAACTTCGTCGAGACCTCTTACAAAGAAACCCATTGCTGCAACTACCTGCTGGCCACCGACCTTGAGATGGCCACGCCCGAAGGCTTTGCCTCCACCTCGTGGGAGACGGGTTACGGCGACTATGTGATGCAGCCGGACCTCGACACGATCCGCCCGGTGCCGTGGCTCGAGGGCACGGTGATGGTGCTCTGCGACGTGCTGGATCACGACACCCACCAGCCGGTGCCGCATTCCCCGCGCGCCATGCTGAAGAAACAGATCGCGCGGCTGAAGGAACTGGGTTTCGACGCGATGATGGCGACCGAGCTGGAGTTTTTCCTTTTCGAGCAGAGCTTTGACGCGATCCGCAAGGGCGGCTACCGCGACCTCACGCCGATCAGCGGCTATAACGAAGACTACAACATCCTTCAGACCACCAAGGAAGAGAACGTGATGCGCCCGCTGCGCAACCATCTCTTCGCCGCCGGTCTGCCGATTGAGAACTCCAAAGGCGAGGCCGAGGCCGGTCAGGAAGAGCTCAACATCCGCTATTCAAAGACGCTTGATTGCGCCGATTATCACACGATTGCCAAACATGCGGTCAAGGAGATCGCTTGGCAGCAGGGTCATGCGGCAAGCTTCCTGCCCAAGTGGCACAAGGACCGCGTCGGCTCTTCCAGCCACGTCCATCAGTCGCTGTGGAAAGACGGCGAAGCGGCTTTCTTTGATAGCGAGGGCGAGTTGGGCATGTCCGACCTGATGCGCCACTATATGGCCGGTCTGATCGCCTATGCGCCGGAATATACCTATTTCCTCGCCCCCTATGTGAACAGCTACAAGCGCTTCGCCAAAGGCACCTTCGCCCCGACCAAGACCGTCTGGTCCGTCGACAACCGCACCGCGGGTTTCCGCCTCTGCGGGGCAGGGACAAAGGGCGTGCGGGTCGAATGCCGTATTGGCGGATCGGACCTAAACCCTTATCTGGCGCAGACGGTCATGCTGGCTGCCGGAATCAAAGGGATCGAAGACAAGATGGAGCTTGCCCCGCCCACACGCGGCGATGCTTATGGCGAGTCCGACGCTGTCGATATCCCCCAGACCCTGCGGGCAGCGACCGAGACCCTGCGCGGCTCGACGTTCCTGCGCGAGGTCTTGGGCGACGATGTAGTGACCCATTACACCCGCGCGGCGGAATGGGAGCAGGAAGAATATGACCGGGTGGTGACCGATTGGGAAATCGCCCGCGGCTTTGAAAGGGCCTGAGAATGACGACGGTAAAATGTATCTCTCCGATTGACGGTTCGGTCTATGCGGAGCGCGAAACCCTGAGCACGGAAGCAGCGCAAGAGGCTGTCGCCCGCGCGCGCCGCGCGCAAAAGGCATGGGCTGCGCGCCCCTTGCAGGAGCGTGTCGATCTGGTGATGGCCGCGCTGAAAGAGATTGAGAATTCCACCGACCGGATGACCGAGGAACTGGCCCATCAGATGGGCCGCCCGGTGCGCTACGGCGGTGAGTTCGGCGGGCTGCAGGAGCGCACCAGCCACATGGCCAAGATCGCCGCCGATGCGCTGGCGCCCAAGGTGATCGAGGACAGCGCCGCCTTCAGCCGCAAGATTATGCGTGAGCCGCATGGCGTGGTTTTCGTCGTGGCACCGTGGAACTACCCCTATATGACCGCGAACAACACCATCGCGCCTGCGCTGATCGCGGGCAATTCGGTGATCCTGAAGCATGCCTCGCAGACCATTCTGGTCGGTGAACACCTCGCCGATGCCTACCGCGCCGCCGGCGTGTCCGAGGATGTGTTTCAGAACGTCGTGCTGAGCCATGAGACCACCTCGGCGTTGATCGCCGACAACGCCTTTGATTTCGTCAACTTCACCGGCTCTGTCGGCGGTGGTCAGGCGATGGAGCGCGCGGCGGCGGGCACTTTCACCGGCGTCGCGACCGAGTTGGGCGGCAAAGACCCCGCCTATGTCCGGGCCGATGCCAATCTCGACGCGGCGGTTGATGGCGTGATGGACGGGGCGATGTTCAACGCGGGCCAGTGCTGCTGCGGGATCGAACGGATCTATGTGCACGAAAGCCTCTATGACGCCTTTGTCGAGAAAGCCGTGGCATGGGTGAATAACCTCAACCTCGGCAATCCGCTGGATCAGGCCACGACGCTCGGCCCGATGGCCAATGTGCGTTTCGCCAATGAGGTTCGCGCGCAGATTGATGAGGCCGTCGCCGCTGGTGCCAAGGCGCACATCGATAGAATGCCCGCCGACGATGGCGGTGCCTATTTGACCCCGCAGGTGCTCACCGATGTGACCCATGAGATGCGCGTCATGCGTGACGAAAGCTTCGGCCCCGTTGTCGGCATCATGCCGGTCAAGGACGACGAAGAAGCCATTGCGCTGATGAACGACAGCCAGTTTGGCCTCAGCGCCGCGATCTTTACCGCCGATGCCGAGGCCGCCGAGGCCATCGGCCAGCGGTTGGAAACCGGCACCGTCTTCATGAACCGTGCCGACTATCTGGACCCGGCGCTGTGCTGGACCGGCTGCAAGCAAACCGGGCGCGGCGCGGGCCTGTCTGAACTGGGCTATCACGCGCTGACACGCCCCAAATCCTACCACCTCAAGAAAGCCTGAGACATGTCCCTGACTGCCAATTGGTCTTACCCTACCGCCATCCGTTTCGGCGCGGGCCGGATTAAAGAGATTGCCGAGGCCTGCGCCGCCGCGGGTATCAAGAAGCCGCTGCTGGTCACCGACAAGGGGCTGGCCTATCTGCCCATCACCCAGTCCACGCTGGACCTGATGGAGGCCGAAGGTCTGGGCCGCGCGATGTTCTCAGACGTTGACCCGAACCCGACCGAGATGAACGCCGAGGCGGGCATCAAGGTCTACCGCGACGGCGGCCATGACGGTGTGATCGCCTTTGGCGGTGGCTCCGGTCTCGATCTGGGCAAGGTCATCGCCTTCATGGCGGGCCAAACCCGCCCCCTGTGGGATTTCGAGGATATCGGCGATTGGTGGACCCGCGCCGACGCCGGCGGCATCGCGCCCATCGTGGCCGTGCCGACGACCGCCGGCACAGGCTCGGAAGTGGGGCGTGCCAGCGTCATCACCAATTCCCAGACCCATGAGAAAAAGATCATCTTCCACCCCAAGATGCTCCCCGCCGTCGTGATCTGCGACCCAGAACTGACCGTCGGCATGCCGCCGATGATCACGGCAGGCACTGGGATGGATGCTTTCGCCCATTGTCTCGAAGCCTTCTGCTCGCCGCATTACCACCCGATGAGCCAAGGCATGGCGCTGGAAGGGATGCGTCTGGTCAAGGAATACCTGCCCCGCGCCTATGCCGATGGCAGTGATCTTGAGGCGCGGGGTCATATGATGTCCGCAGCCGCCATGGGCGCTACGGCGTTCCAAAAGGGGCTGGGTGCGATCCATGCCATCAGCCACCCGATCGGCGCGGTGCATCACACGCATCACGGCACCACCAACGCCGTGGTCATGCAGCCGGTTCTGCGCATGAACCGCCCCGCAATCGAGGAGCGGCTGGCCAAGGCGGCGGCCTATCTTGATATCGTGGGCGGCTCTGACGGGTTCTACGATTTCGTCGGCAAGCTGAACGAAGAGTTGAACATCCCCAGCTCGCTGACTGCCCTTGGGGTGACCGACCCCGACATCGACGCGCTGGTGGCCTCGGCCCTGCAAGACCCCAGCTGCGGTGGCAACCCCATTGAGCTTAACAAAGAGAACGTCACGCAACTGCTGCGCGACTGCTTCTGATCCAAAACAAAAAAGGGGGGCCAGATGGCCCCCCTTTCGCATTGCGCTGAATGCGCGAATTACTCGGTCGGCTCTGCCGCTTCTTCAGTCTCGGTCACTTCCGGCCCGACGGAGACCAGATAGGCCCATACGTCTTTCGCGTCTTCCTCGTCTCTCAGACGATAAGACATTTTCGACTTGGCCCGTTTCGTATCAAGATACTCGGCCAGAAACCCCTTGGGGTCGGCGACGTAGCCTGTGAAACTCTCTTCGTCCCATGTCAGCCCGGCCTCGCCCGCAGCCACGATGGAATCGCCATAGCGGTAGTCTTCGACGGACCCCGCCACGCGGTTGTAGATCCCATAAAGGTTCGGCCCCGTACGGCCCCCTTTTTGGATATCGTTGCCCTCATCATCCGAAATCATGTGGCAGCTTTTGCATTTACGAAAGACCTTTTCCCCGGCTTCGGCGTCACCGGAGGCATGGCTTTCCGCCCAAAGGGGGGTGGCCCCAAGGTAGATGGCGAAGATCGACGCGATACGCATGTTCATTGTGAGTTCCTTTGTCTGTCTGGCTTGAAACTAGCGTTTGGGGCGAAGGGGTAAAGGATGCTCACTGCGCCAAAAGGTAGCACGGGCGCAGGGCGGGCCGGTTAGCGGTTGAGACTAGGGGGAAATCCCCCGATAACTGCCGGTGAATTTCTTCTGCGCCGAGGGTGAGATGAACACAACGGTAAGCCGCATCTGATGGAGATCATGGTCCCCGCCTGGGTCGACGGCACCCTGCAACCGGTCGAAAAGCTCGCCGCGCATGAACGCGGTTTGCGGCATATGGCGGTTTCCGTTTTCGTCATCTCCAACGGCAAGCTGCTGATGCAGCAGCGCGCGCTTGGCAAATATCACACCCCCGGTCTTTGGGCGAACACCTGCTGCACGCATCCGCATTGGGATGAGCCGTCCGAGGACTGCGCCGCGCGGCGTTTGGACGAAGAGTTGGGGATCACCGGGCTGACCTTGCAGCACCGGGGCCGGGTCGAATACCGTGCCGATGTCGGCGGCGGGCTGATCGAGCATGAGGTGGTTGAGGTCTATCTCGCCCATGCCGCGCCGGATCTGACGATCATGGAAAATCCTGATGAGGTGATGGCGACGCGCTGGATCACCCTCGGCGATCTACATGCCGACCTCGCGCAGCACCCCGATGCATATACGCCTTGGCTGCGGATTTACATGGCCGAACACGAAGGTCTGATCCTTGGCGGCGGGGCGATGGAATAACAGAAAGGCGGGCCAGAGATGACCGACGACATGCAAGATCAAAAGACACGCGCGGCGGATTGGTTCCGCAAGCTTCGCGATGACATCGTTCAGGCGTTTCACCACATCGAAGCGCGTCATGTGGGCGAGGAAGAGGCCGGGCGTTTCGTGGTCAGCAACACCACCCGTACTGCCCCCGATGGATCGGACGCCGGTGGCGGTGAAATGTCCGTCATGCGCGGGGGGCGTGTGTTCGAGAAGGTGGGCGTGAATATCTCCACCGTCTACGGCGAGTTGGGCGAGCGGGCGCAGGCCGCCATGGCCGCGCGCAAGGGGTTGCCCGGCATGGCCGAAGAACCGCGCTTTTGGGCCTCGGGCATCAGTCTGGTCGCGCATATGCAAAACCCACATGTGCCAGCGGTGCATATGAACACCCGCATGTTCTGGACCCCCCATGCATGGTGGTTTGGCGGCGGTGCGGATTTGAACCCTTGTATCGAGTATGACGAGGACACCGACCATTTCCATGCCGAGATGAAGGCCGCCTGCGATCCGCATGGGGCCACGCTCTATGATGAGTTGAAGGCTTGGGCGGATGAGTATTTCTACATCCCCCATCGCAAACGCGCGCGGGGTGTGGGTGGCATCTTTTACGATGACCGCAACAGCGGCGATTGGGAGGCGGATTTCGCGCTGACACAGGATGTGGGCCGCGCGTTCCTGCCCGCCTATGTGCCCGTGGTCGACAAACGGCGCGAGATTCCGTGGGACATGGACGACAAGGACGTGCAACTGCGCCACCGGGGGATCTATGCCGAGTATAACCTCGTCTATGACCGGGGGACGAAGTTTGGTCTGGAGACGGGGCATGATCCGGATGCGGTTCTGATGAGCCTGCCGCCGATGGCGAAGTGGGTGTAAGCAGAACCTAGTCCCGGAACCAAGTCTCGGCGAGACCGAGCGGTGACGGTTACCACCTTGGCCCGGAATCAAGCCGCAGGCGCCGGGCCATCGCCTGCCCGCCCGGACGGGTAGGCGATTTGGTTAGGCTGGGCGCCCCGTGTCGGACACACATCATGGTTGAACCATAAAGTGGCTTTGACAGCCTCCGGTACGCCAACCCGCGGTCAGGCGCTGACCCTTCGGTGACGGTTACCATCCCGGCCCGGAGTCAAGCCGCAGGCGCCGGGCCATCGCCTGCCCGCCCCACCGGGTAGGCGATTTGGTAAGGTTTGGCGTGACTTCGAGGGCGCACATCAAGGCTGAAACATAAAGTGGCTATGCCAGCCGTCAGATCGCCCACCCGCGGGCAGGCGATGGCCCTTGTCTAATGAGGCTAGTTACCCCCGCGTCCCGCGCACCGTATCAATCATCAACTGCACATTCTCAGGATCCGCATCCGGCGTGATCCCATGCCCCAGATTAAAGATATGCGGCCCCTTCGACAGCGCATCGCAAATCGCCCGCGTCTCCTGCACCAGCGCATCCCCACCCGTCACCATATGCGAGGACTTCAGGTTGCCCTGCACACAGCCATGCGGCTGCACATGTTCGGCCACCCACTCGGCGCTCAGCCCGTCATCGACGGCGATGCAATCGGCCCCGGTGGCGGCATGCAAATTGGCGAAACGCGCCCCGGCTCCACGCGGAAAGGCGATCACCGGCACGCCCGGATGACGCGCCTTCAGCGCGCTGATGATCTGGCGCAGCGGCTCTGTCGAATAGCGGTCGAAATCCGTGCCTTCCAGCGATCCGGCCCAACTGTCGAAGAGCTTTACCACCTCGGCCCCCGCCTTGATCTGCATGTCGAGGTATTCGATCGTCGCCAGCGTGATCCGCTCCATCAGCGCATCGAATACCTCGGGGTTCTCGTCCTTCAGCGCGTGGGCTGGCCCTTGATCCGGCGTGCCTTTGCCCGCGATCATATAGGTCGCCACCGTCCAAGGCGCGCCTGCGAAACCGATGAGCGTCGTCTCTTCGGGCAGTTCGCGCGACAGGATGCGCACGGTCTCGTAAATCGGGGCAAGGTGGTCGTGAATGGCGTCCGCCGGTTTCAGCGCTTCCATCTCGGCCTTGGTGGTGATCGTCGACAGACGCGGCCCCTCTCCGGTGACGAACCACAGATCGGCGCCAAGCGCCTGTGGCACCAGTAGGATGTCGGCGAAAAGGATCGAAGCGTCGAAACCATAGCGGCGGATCGGTTGCAACGTCACCTCGGCGGCCAGTTCCGGGTTGTAGCACAGCGACAGGAAATCGCCCGCCTCGGCCCGGGTTGCGCGATACTCGGGCAGGTAGCGCCCGGCTTGCCGCATCATCCAGATCGGCGGCGTCGGCAGGGTTTCGCCCGCAAGGGCGCGCAGGATGGTCTTGTTCGCAGTCATTATGGCGTTCCTATTTGTGGCAAACCCGTAGGTAGCGCAGGTACAGCAGTTGTCAGTTCATGTCGACGGGGGTAGGGATGCGTCATGACGTATCAGCTTCCCACCCCGGCCCGGCCCCTCAACATCGGCACACGCGGATCGCTTCTGGCGCTCGCGCAGGCGAATGAGGTGCGCGACCGGCTCGCCGCCGCCTTCGATCTGCCGTTCGAGGCTTTCACCATCGTTGTGATCAAGACCACGGGCGACAAGATCATCGACCGCCCGCTGAAAGAGATCGGCGGCAAGGGGCTGTTCACCCGCGAGATCGAGGCCGCGCTGCTGGACGGCTCCATCGACATCGCGGTGCATTCGATGAAGGACATGCCGACACTCCAACCCGAGGGGCTGTTGATCGATACCTATCTGCCGCGCGAGGATTGGCGCGATGCTTTCATCTCGCCACATCTGAAATCCATTAGCGAGTTGCCCGAAGGCGCGGTCGTCGGCACCTCCAGCCTGCGCCGCCGCGCGCAGGTGAAACTGCGCCGCCCGGATCTGGAAGTCGTCGAATTCCGTGGCAACCTGCAAACCCGGTTGAAGAAGCTGGATGACGGTGTGGCCGAGGCGACCTTCCTCGCCATGGCCGGGCTGAACCGCTTGCAAATGGACGACGTGCCGCAGGCCGCCGTGCACCCCGACGACATGCTGCCCGCCATCGCGCAGGGGGCCATTGGGGTTGAGCGGCGCGAGGACGACAGCCGCGCCGCCGAGATGCTCTCGGCGATCCATGACCGCAAGACTGGCGAACAGCTTGCTGCCGAACGCGCGTTCCTCGCCACGCTCGATGGCTCTTGCGAGACGCCCATCGCCGGTCTGGCCGAACTCAACGGCAGCGAGATGCGCCTGCGCGGGCAGGTGCTGCGCCCCGACGGGTCTGATGCGATCGGCGATGACGTGACCTGCGCCATTTCCGACGGCGCCGCGGCGGGTGAGGCGATGGCCCGCAAGCTACTGGCCGAAGCCGGACCGGGTTTCTTTGACTGGCGCGAATGATCGGCAATCTCTTCACGCTGAAACAGCTTGAAGCGCTGATCTGGGTCGCAGACCTCGGCAGTTTCCGCCGCGCCGCCGCGCATCTGAACACGACACAGCCCAATATCTCGGCCCGGATTTCCGGGCTGGAGGCAACCTTGGGCGTCACCCTGATGCAGCGCGATGCCGGGTCGATCCGGCTCACCGAAAAGGGCACCGCCCTGCTGGCCCAAGCCCGCCGTGTCCTGCGCGAGGCCGAAGCGCTGGTCGAGACCGCCGCGCGGCCCGACCTGATCGACGACAGCCTCCGCCTTGGGGTGACCGAAGTGGTTGCCAGCACATGGCTGCGCCCCTTTCTGCGCGCTCTGGCTGAGGTCTATCCCAATCTCACTGTCGAACTTACCGTCGATCTGTCGCGCGATCTGGATCAGGAGCTTGCCGCCCATGCGCTCGACCTGACCCTGCAAACCGCACCCTTCTCGACCCCGGCGAGTGGCCAGCTGGACTTGGCGACCTATGACTACATCTGGGTGGCCGCGCCGGAATTGGCCGCCCAGATCGGCCCCGCACCCGATTTTTCCGCGATGCTGCGCCATCCGGTGCTAGGCCATGCGCGCCACACGCAGGCCCATTCCGATCTTATCGGCCATTTCGACGGCACGACCGCCCCCAAGGCCCGTTTGGTGCCCTCCAGCAGCCTGTCGGCGGCGATGAACATGGTGCTCGACGGGATGGGTGTGGCGGTGATGCCGCGTGTGATGGTGGCAGCCGCGCTGGCCGATGGGGCGCTGCGGATTCTGCCCGCCGAATGGCACCCGCGCCCGCTGCAAGTCGCCGCGCGTTATCACGCGGATCGCACCCCCGCCTATGTCGCCCGCGCTGCCGAACTGGCCCGGGATTGCGCCCGAAGCTTCGATGTTGAGGATCGAAAAAATCTTTCACACCCATAGAATATAATAATTTGCACCGATGCTGTGCCCACCCCTATCCTGCGTCCAAACAGGAGTGAGACATGGCATCAACCATCCGACTGGGCGTAGACATCGGCGGCACCTTCACCGACGTGGTGCTGGAAAAGGGCGGCGAGAGTTTCTCGACCAAGGTGCTGACCACCTATGCCGCGCCCGAGAACGCGATCATCGACGGGATGCATCAGGTCTGCGCCAAGGCCGGGATCACGCCCGCCGATCTCACGCAGATCATCCACGGCACCACGCTGGCGACCAACGCGCTGATCGAACGGCGCGGGGCCAAGACCGCGCTGATCACCACCCAGGGCTTCCGCGACGTGATCGAGATGCGCACCGAAAGCCGGTTCGAGCAATATGATCTGAACCTCAACCTCCCCGAACCGCTGCTGCCGCGCCAGATGCGCTACACGGTGAGCGAGCGTGTCGATGCCACGGGGGCGGTTCTGCTGCCGCTCGACCGTGCCGAGGTCGAGGCGCTGGCGGACCGCATTGCCGAAGCGGGCTATGAAAGTGTCGCGGTCGGGCTGATCCATAGCTATCTGAACGACGCGCATGAGCGCATGGTCCGCGAGGTGTTGGAAGAGCGTCTGCCCGGCGTCATGATCTCGATCTCCTCCGAGGTCTCGCCGCAGATGCGCGAGTATGAGCGGTTCAACACCGTGGTCGCCAATGCCTATATCAAGCCGTTGATGAAGAGCTACCTCGGACGGCTCGAAGGGCGGCTGCAGGAAGAGGGGGTTTCTTGCAACATCTTCCTGATGCATTCGGGCGGCGGCATCATCTCGATCGAAAGCGCCGCCGAATTCCCGGTGCGGCTGGTGGAATCCGGCCCGGCAGGGGGGGCGGTCTTTGCCGCCAATATTGCCGCGCGCTATGGGCTCGACAAAGTGCTGAGTTTCGACATGGGCGGCACCACGGCCAAGATCTGCCTGATCAAGAACCAGACACCCAAGACCAGCCGGGTCTTCGAGGTGGCGCGGACCTATCGCTTCAAGAAAGGCTCCGGCATGCCGATCTCGATCCCTGTGATCGACATGGTGGAGATCGGCGCGGGCGGCGGCAGCCTTGCCCATGTGGACGCCATGCGGCAGATCCGCGTGGGGCCGGAAAGCGCGGGCTCCGAGCCGGGACCGGCCTGTTATGGCCGCGGCGGTCAGAAGCCCGCAGTGACCGATGCCGATCTGGTGCTGGGCAAACTCGATCCCGACAATTTCGCCGGCGGTTCGATCCGGCTCGAAACCTCCAAATCAGAGACTGCGCTGCATCAGGTCATCGGGCAGGAACTCGACATGGACGCTGCCACCGCCGCCTTCGGTCTGGCCGAGGTGGTGGACGAGAACATGGCCAATGCCGCGCGGGTCCATGCGGTGGAGAACGGCGAGGACCCCAGCGACTACACAATGATCGCCTTCGGCGGCGCGGCCCCGCTGCATGCCGGGCGGCTGTGCGAGAAGCTCGGCGTCGAGCGCCTGCTGGTGCCGCCCGGGGCCGGGGTCGGCTCGGCCATCGGTTTCCTGCGCGCGCCCTTCAGCTTCGAGGCCAACCGCTCGGTCTATATGAAGCTGTCGGATTTCGACGCGACTCGCATCAAGACGCTGCTGGCGGAACTGCGCGACGAGGCCAGGGGCTTTGTCCGCAACTGCGATGCCGGGGCCGAGATCCTGTCGGAATACAAGGTCTACATGCGCTACAGCGGGCAGGGCTGGGAGATCCCCATCGTGCTGGACGAGGCGGACGCGCTGAACCCCGATGCCGCGCGTTTCGAGGTCTTGTTTGAGGCCGATTACGCCAAGCTTTTCGGTCGCACCGTCGAGGGCTTGGACATCGAGATCACGGTTTGGTCGGTCAATGCCACCACCCCGCCCGAAGTAGTCGCGCGGGTCGCGGAAGAGACGCCGGGGAATGCGGCGGATGTGGCTCTAACACGGCGCATTTTCGACCCGGCGCTTTCTGAATACTGCGAGGCCGACGTCGTGTTGCGCGGTCAGATGGCCCCGGGCCAGACCGCCGAAGGCCCCGCCGCCATCACCGAGGATGAGACGACGATCATCCTGCCCGCCTCGCGCCGGGCGATCTGCCAGCCCGACGGCTGCATCGACATCACCGTGAAAGGGTAAGCCCATGGCACAGACACATTCCAACGTCGCCTATCAGGTCATGTGGAACCGCCTCATCTCGGTGGTCGAGGAGCAGGCGCAGGCGCTGGTGCGCACCGCCTTTTCGACCTCGGTGCGCGAGGCGGGCGACCTTTCGGCCGGGGTCTATGACACCGATGGCCGGATGCTGGCGCAGGCGGTCACCGGCACGCCGGGCCATGTCAACGCCATGGCCGACGCGGTGGCGCATTTCATCCGACGCATCGGGCGGCAGAACATCCTCGAAGGCGACGTCTATATCACCAACGACCCTTGGGAGGGGACGGGCCACCTGCATGACATCACCATGGTCACGCCCTCTTTCCACCGCGGCAAACTCGTGGGGTTCTTCGCTTGCACCGCGCATATCGTCGACATCGGCGGGCGCGGGTTCGGCGCGGATGCGGCGAGCGTCTACGAAGAAGGGCTCTATCTACCGATCATGAAGTTCGCCGATGCAGGCAAGGTCGACGAGACGCTGGTGCGGATCATCCGTGGCAATGTGCGCGAGCCGGATCAGCTGATCGGCGACATCTACGCGTTGACCACCTGCAACGAGATCGGCCATCGCCGCCTCATCGACATGATGGAAGAGTTCGCCCTCGACGATCTCACCGGCATCGCCGCCTTCATCCTCGACAACTCGCGCCGCGCCACGCTGGAGCGCATCGCCGCCCTGCCGCGCCAGCGGGCGACAGGCGAGATGACCATTGACGGGTTCGACACGCCGATCACGCTGAAGGTCACCGTGAGCATCGCCGAGGATCACATCCTATCGGATTTCGCGGGCACCAGCGGGATCGACAAGAAGGGCATCAACTGCCCGCTGGTCTATACCAAGGCCTATGCCTGCTACGCGCTGAAATGCGCCATCGCGCCGGAAATTCCTAATAACGCCGCCTCGCTGGAGCCGTTCCGGATCACCGCGCCCGAAGATACCATCGTCAACGCCGTCCACCCCGCGCCGGTGGCGCTGCGGCATATCGTGGGTCACTTCGTGCCCGATACGGTCTATGCAGCGCTGGATCAGATCCTGCCGAACCTCGTGCCGGCCGAGGGGGCAGGGTGTCTGTGCAACTTCCAAGTCAGCCTGCGCCCCCGCACCGATGCGCAAGCGCCCGCAGGCGCGCGCCGGGCCGAGGTGCTGACCTTCAACTCCGGCGGCTCGGGCGCGCGGCCGCAGCATGACGGGCTCAATGCCACGGCCTTCCCCTCGGGCGTGATGACCATGCCGGTGGAGGCCACGGAACATGCCGGTCCCGTCGTCATCTGGCGCAAGGAGTTGCGCCCCGACAGCGGCGGCGCGGGCCGCCAGCGCGGCGGGCTGGGGCAATACATGGTGGTCGGCGCACGCGAGGGGCATGAGTTCGACATGCAGGCCATGTTTGACCGCGTCGATCACCCGGCGCGCGGGCGACAGGGCGGCAAGCCCGGCGCGCCCACCACCATCGCCCGCGATGACGGCACGCCGATGCGCGGCAAGGGCAAACAGTTCGTGCCACATGGGGCGAAGGTGATGATGGCCTTCCCGGGCGGCGCCGGCTACGGCCCCGCCGAGGAACGCCCCAAGGCGCAGGTCAAACGCGACTTTCTGCGCGGCTACATCAGCGCCGAGGTGGCGGCGGCGGATTATGGTCTGAGCGCCGAGGAGATCGCCGAGGTGCAAGAGGCCATCCGCAAAGGCGCCGAACTGTGAAAGAGTGGCC
>Ga0310345_10004180_pt1 | contig 13251 bp, 12 predicted proteins | sample HC15DNA20500_MG_FD_204667 | JGI IMG/M metagenome (GOLD analysis project Ga0310345, IMG submission 204667) | Marine microbial communities from station ALOHA, North Pacific Subtropical Gyre - HC15-DNA-20-500_MG | ecosystem: Environmental > Aquatic > Marine > Oceanic | place: Pacific Ocean: North... | reverse complement strand
GATACATATCACTGCCGCAGGATCATTCGGGGAGTACACGGCAATCGAATCTCCGAGTGTAAATCCCGCAGCATAAAGTCCACTCGCAATCGCTTCGGTATCGCTCTTCGCTTCAGAGAACGTATACGACCTACCGTTGCCAACTAAAAAAGGGCGATTAGGATCGCAAAGTACGCCGCGATCAAAATAATCTATCGGTCGCATTTCAGAATTTAGAGCCGTAAGGTTTGCACGTGGTTATATGGCTTGCTGTTGTCGCCACCACCTTCGCACAGAGGCATTAACTTCGGCAGCATGGAATCGCGCCACTTTTTTACTCGGTTCGAGTGCCTCGTCGTAGAAAAATTCTGGCAGCTCGTCGTCTTCCTCGGTGAAGCCCGCAGCTTTATTGAATTCGGCCTCGTATCTCAAGGTCTCACGACCGAGTTTCAGAAAAAATTCCGGTGAAAAGTCGGTGCCGCAGGCATCGTTAATATAGCCGACCATCATGTCGATATGCGTGTTAGTCACGGATCGTCCAAAAATACAGAGTCCCAAAGAATCTGCCGTCGCGCACAACACCTGCATTTCCATACTAACGTCGACAAGGTCATCCAAATCTTTGCCACTACACTCGTATTTGGGTGCATTCCCGGTGGTGTGATCGGCACCTTGGGCAGTCACCATCATCGAGATACCTGTCACTTCTATTACACGCGGATCGTACGCGCTGATTCCTTGTTTCTTGATTACAGGTGTCCGTCGGACCTTGTGATGCGCCCCCACCGCAGCCGTTCCCTGCGCCCAGAATTTGCCCCGCGACGTTCCAGAACTGATCTCCTTCATCACATTTTCCATGAACTCGATATCGCCGAATTCCCCAACCCCGGCATCCATCAAGACCCCAATCATTGCACCGGTTTCTATAGTGTCGACGCCAAGATCATTGGCGATGAAATTCAATCGTGCTAACTCGTCCGGATCCGAGATACCGCAATTGGTGCCTAACAGTCCGAGAGTTTCATACTCGACGGGTGACACAATCTCCTTCCCATCCGCGTCTGCATAAACATTACTGCATTCAATCATGCAGCCAGGCATGCAAGCGTGAGACGTCTCGCCTCCCCGCTGGAGATTTAGTTCACGAATAAAATCACCACCCATTTTGAGTGGACCAGAGTCAGTATCAATCTGCCGGCCACCACTGAAGTTATTTACAGGCAGTCCACCTACGTAATTCGTATAGTCAGCCATCATGGCCGTACCATAATCCTTAAGAACATTAACGGCTTCATCGTCTTTGAGCATCTCGCCATATCGTTTAACACCCTTCATGACATTCTTTCGATCATGAAAGGTCGGCATCTTATGCAAATCGCAAACGATTGCCTTGACTTTCTTGCTACCCATCACTGCGCCGACTCCACCACGTGCGGACAACCGGGCGGGACGACGATCGGTATCACTCATCGCGATACCTGAAAGCAACCCTTTGTATTCTCCAACGGGTCCACAAATGGCTAAACTAACTTTATTGCCGTATTGTTCGTGCAATAGTCGAGCACAATCGAAATTACCCTTACCCCAGTACGGCAAAGCGTTATCGAAACTGACTCGGCCATCTTTATGGAAATGGATTACGACCCAATCGTCCGCCACACCTAAGAGGGTGAGACCCGCGATATGAAGTTGCCCCATCGCCAATCCAAACGAGCCCCCACTATTCGATTCCTTTATCCCCCCAGTCAGGGGACTTTTGCATCCAACACTGGTCCGATTCGCGTTGGACCAGTTGCTACCGGCGAAGGGACCTACAGAAAAAATTAATGGATTTTCCGGTCCCAAGGGATCGACGTCTCCTACTTCCATATCCACTAAAGATTTTGCTATGAAATAGCGACCTGCCCGGGCAACTCGCTCACCTGAGAAGACTTCCTCCCGCACGGACTCGTCAGTTAAGTTGATGTGCAAATATTTGCGCATAATTTGTCGATCCCAGGTGACCCTCGTTCTGAATCATTATAACGGCCTAAAGACGCGAATTTGGGTGCAACGCCGGCACTGTACGGATAATCTGTAAATTAGCGATTCAAAAAAAGCCTGCCACGGACCGGTTTAAAGGCTACGATACGGGGCGGCGTTCGTCCTAGATGCTCGCGGCCATGCATTACGGCCATAAAAATTTCAACAAAATACGTACGAAAGGGACACGGGATCGCTAGTGTCAAACAGGAATATCGGCTTGCGCTTCGCCCACCGCGCGGACCATGCCGAAGACATCCAGAATGCAAGGCCTTTATGCTAATTCAATGGACGCATCTATCCCGAAGGCGAAAGTTACCTAACAATGAAAAGCATAAAAGATAAATCTGCCGTTACCGGGATTGGGGAGACTCGGTATTCTCGAGACACTGACAAAAGTCAGTTGGTATTGACCCTCGAAGCTGCGCTTGCCGCTATCGCCGATGCCGGCTTGACCCCGAAAGACATCGATGGCGTGATTCCTTACGCATTAGGGGGAGTCGTAGCGGAGGACTTCATTACGAATTTTGGTATAAAAGATCTCCGTTACTCCGCCGTAATCCCCATGGGTGGCGCCAGCGCCGTCGCCGCCCTACAAAGCGCAGCGATGGCGGTTGCGACTGGCACCGCTCATAACGTCTTACTGACACTCGGTCGCTCCAGCGTCGCGACCGCGCGAGCGGCGCAGCGCATCAACGAAATGCCACAATTTCATGTCGTCAGAGAATTCGAAATGCCGCTTGGTACGAATGCACCCGCACAATTTTATGCACCTATGGCACGCCGACACATGGAGCTCTACGGCACGACGAGCGAACATATGGGCCACGTTGCCGTAACTTGTCGTCAACACGCCCAAATGCATGATAACGCAATGATGCAGAAACCGATGACGTTAGATGACCACCAAAAATCACGAATGATTGCTGATCCCTTTCGACTTTTCGACTGCTGTCTAGAAAGTGCAGGAGCAGCCGCCGTGGTTGTCAGCGCGTCGGAACAAGCCGCCGATTCTCCGCACTCACCCGTGTATATCTCCAGCGTGGTCGAAGGACATCCAGAGTCGCCGAGTGCGATAACTCAACGCCAAGATATGACTCGACTCGGGCTTGCCAAAGCTGCTCCTAAAGCGTTCGCGATCGCGGGTGTAAAACCATCGGACATCGACGTGGCTGAGATATATGATTGCTTCACCTACACCGTAATCTGCCAGCTAGAAGATTTAGGCTTCTGCGCCAAAGGTGACGGGGGCCCGTTCGTCATGGACGGCCGCATAAAACTTGGCGGCGATTTACCCGTCAATACACACGGCGGACTCTTATCGCAAGCCCATATCGCAGGAATGAATCATATCGTCGAGCTTGTTTGCCAATTACGAGGGGGTGCTGGGGCCCGTCAAGTCGAAGGAGCGGAAATCGGCCTGGTAACGGGTTATGGTGACCTCGGTGATGGTTCCATTGCGATCATGCGCCGCTGAACACAATGTCGTTTGTTGAAGCTGAAAGGCCAATACCTGAACCAACCACCGAAAGTCGGCCATACTGGGATGGACTAAAAGGCCATCGACTCTTATTCCAAAGATGCGTGACGTGTCAAACACCCCGCCATTACCCACGCCCTGTTTGCGACAACTGTTTTTCTTCGGAATACGACTGGCTTGAGGCCACTGGCAAAGGAAAGGTCTACAGTTGGACTGTCAATCACCACGCTTTTCACCACGCTTTCAAAAACGAAGTGCCCTTCATCACGGTTACGGTGGACATGGAAGAAGGGGTCCGGATGCAGGCTCCATTAACCATCAAAGAACCGAAGTTACTGTCGATCGGTCTCGCCGTTAGAGTCATGTACGACGATATTAATAAAAATTTAACGCTCCCTCGCTTCCACCCGCTGTGACTTCGCGATTCCGTCTACATCAAACCGTACCGGGTACCCTTAGGCCCAAAGTCCTCCCCCTAAGAAGTCAGTGTGCAGACAACCAGGCGTTTCCCCAGAAACACACCGAATTGCCAAGCGCGATTGAAACTTATCTTCACCAATTATTGCGTAGTTCGCGCAACTTGAGAAACACTGTTTTTGGATCAGGTCTGTCGGGTAGATCAGGAAACGCCTCACGTAATGCGGAAATTACAGAAGGGCTTTGCAATCGAAAAAACGTATTAATTTCTTTTTCCAATGCTAACGTCGTCACTTTGGCAGCATTCGGATCTTGATCCTTAACGTCCTCAAATAGGGTGCCCGCCTTTACGTTGTCGGGCTCGCGGTCCAATGTAAACCCCAAGTTGTTGGCGAGGTAATCGTGCCCTGGGTAGATCAAGGTGTCATCCGGCAATTGAGTCAATTGATTCACAAAAGTGTCGTAGAGTTCTGCCGGATGACCACCGTTGTGGCAATTTCCGGCACCTGCATTGAAAAGCGTGTCACCACAAAAAAGCGCAGGCATATCCGTATGCGATAGCAGGCAAATGTGACTCATCGTGTGACCCGGTGTATCGAGAGCCTCCAGTTCCACGGTGCGTCCTACTTTGATGACATCGCCTGCCTTTAACCCACGATCCATTCCAGAGATCGAACCCTTAGCGTTACTGTGGGCGAGAAGCTTCGCGCCCGTGGCCTCGATAACGGCGCTATTACCACCAGTGTGGTCAAAATGCTCGTGCGTATTGAGAATTTGCGTGATCTCCCAATCATTCATCCTCGCGGCCATCAAACACTTCTCGTGATCCAAAGGATCGACTGCCATCGCCTCACCGGTATCATCGCACACGAGTAAATAATTAAAATTACGGTAGGCATTCCCAGTCCAAATCTGCTCTACAATCATCTAGCATCCCCAATGATCAACTGACTACACTCGGCACATAGCTTAACGCGATTTCACTCCAATGTTCGCATCCGCGCGTTCCGCACGTACAATATAGTTCGCCCCAGATTCTACGATTGGGAGAATCGGATGTCCGACGGAAACGAGGTCACAGCAGATTTTCTGGCGAGCTTTACACAAGCGTGGAATGACCAAAACCTTGAGGCTTTAATGGGCCACATGGCAGATGACTGCATCTTCATGGCGTCGGTCGGTACGGAGACCGAGGGAACGAAATGGACTGGCTACGACGAGGTGCGGGAAGGCTTCGCCAGTCTTTGGGACAATTATCCGGATGCCCATTTCGAACCAGTCGGAGAAGATTTTATCATCGGTGACCGAGGTTGCGCGGAATGGATATTTACCGATACCAAAAAGGCAAACGGAGGAAAAGTCAAAGCTCGAGGTTGCGATATTTATACATTCGAAGACGGAAAAATTAAAATTAAGAATTCAATGCGAAAGCAATCCCCTTGATAACCTCGTAATCCCAAACAGATGTGGTCTTCAGATTCCGGCCAGGTTATGAATCTTCAGATAGCCTGCTGCATCTTTTTTAAGCGACTGCGTCTCAACAATATGGAGGTCAATCAAAAAAGGTAAGGCTGATCCGCCATCACAGGCGGATTTTCAAGGATCGCATCCGAACGAATAGATACCTAATACCAATATCCAAAATCGATATTCTGACAATCCTAATTACATCTTCCTTTGATCGAGCAGTATTTGTCCTGATTTTTTTTGAGTGGTACGACAGGTGAATGCAGGAAAAAAATTATCTGGAACACCCGAACCGATGCTTCGTTGGCCCGGCGTTGGAGGGGTTATCCTTGCCGGCGACGCCTGGGGCGATCCTAGCAATCCGTTGGTGTTGTTACAGCACGGAGGCGGGCAAACCCGCCACGCCTGGAAGAACGTGGGATTAGCGCTTGGCAGAGCCGGCTATTACGCCATTGCATTTGACGCTCGGGGGCATGGAGATTCTGATTGGGCCCGGGACGGCGTCTACAGCCTGGACATAATGGTGGAGGACCTCTGTTGTCTCATCGGTTCGTTTCGTAATCCAGATCCGATATTGGTTGGTGCATCGATGGGCGGCGTAACAAGCCTCGTCGCGATCGGTGAGAACCGCGTCGACGCAACTGCGTTAGTGTTGGTCGACATCGCGCCAAAAGTAGAAAAAACAGGCATAAAACGAATTTTCGATTTTATGCATCAACGAAAAGACGGCTTCGATACACTCGAACAGGTCGCCGAAGCAATCGCGGCATATCAACCACATCGCAAACGGTCAGACGATTTAGCAGGTCTGGCGAAAAATGTCCGTCAGACCGAAGATGGAAAATTCGTATGGCACTGGGATCCGAAGTTTATGGCTACGCCGCGCAATATTGAGGAACGTACTGCGCGATTGGAAACCTGCGCTCGAGAACTGCAACTACCGACTCTCCTCGTTCGGGGTGGCTTGTCCGACGTCTTAAGCGAGGACGGAGCCCAAACGTTCCTTGAAACGTGCCCCCACAGCGAATACGTCAACATAACCGACGCCGGACATATGGTCGCGGGCGACCGAAACGATATCTTTGGTAACGCTGTAATCGAATTTCTTAGTCGTACCGTTCCGACCGAAAAATAGCCTCGCAGCCCTCTCAAGTGTCACAGGCCTGCTTTTGCGATCTAGGATGGTTCAATTCCACTGCGCTGTCTAAAGATCGTCCGGCACTAAGTGCCCCTTCTCACGCTTGGATCGCAGATAGTCCACGTTATGGCTACAGACCCCTGCAACGATGGGAGATATGTCCAAAACGGGCTGTCCGCCACGTTCAAGTTGTGTACGTTTATCCAGATTATTCGACATCAACCGGACAGGGCGCCCCTTCAGAAAATATCGTAGCAATACAGCTGCATCGCCAAAGTCGCGCGAGTCTTCCGGCAAACCCAAGGCTGAGTTAGCCTCATAAGTATTCTGACCGTGATCTTGCAGCAAATAGGTCACCGCCTTCGCCCACAAACCTATCCCACGGCCCTCATGCCCACTCATGTACACGATAGCACCACAGCCTTCTTGCGCGATCCGTTCAAAAGCCTCGTTCAGCTGTGGTCCACAATCGCAACGTCGAGACCCAAATACATCACCGGTTAAACAACACGAGTGCAATCGAACCAGTGGCGAATCGGAATCCGCAAAGCCCTTAAGCGCGAAAACCGAGTTAACAGACATCGAACTGTGTAAGAGCTCGCGAAACGCATCGCTGCCACCTTTGACCACTTGCCGTGCAGCCTCCCAAACGTGAGAAAGTTCGGTCCGTCGAACAAATGGGTACCAATCCAGCTCCACTTCCCGAGAGCCGATCATCCGCGGAATGGGTACTGGCCCCAATATAGACATATAGGCCGAACTATCCTCACTGGACACGATCGTACTATCGCGATTTAGCGTGACCATGAGAGTGTCGGCTTCGAGTTTCTCTCGGACCGCTTTGTCTACGTAACTAAACAAACCAAACCTTCTATTTCGAAACCATAACGCGCTATCTTATCAAGCCATCACCGTCTTTTATGGACGGGCTTGACCGATCGTTCAAAATTCAAAGGGGGGGATCATGCCTGTAGTTGATTACGAAGTCACAGGAAACATTGCTCGCATAACGTTGAACCGTCCGGAAGCACGTAATGCTGTTAACCCTGAGGTAGCCGCCAGGCTCGATCGGGCGTGGCATTCGGTTCGAGATGACGACGAGGTGCGTGTGGCAATCCTGACGGGCACCGGTAGTGTATTTTGTGCAGGTGCCGATCTGGGACAGCTCATCCCCCTAATCTCCAGGAGTCGAGAACCCGCTGATGAATGGGATGAGCGCGTAGTAACCGATGACAAACTTATAGGCCGCGCTTTCCTGCGCGACTTTGACACAGAAAAACCCGTAATAGCGGCTATTAACGGGCACGCAATAGCGGGGGGAATGGAGGTCGTTCAAGGAACGGATATTCGTGTCGCAACGCCCGCAGCTCGATTTGGCGTGCAGGAGGTGAAATGGGCACTTTTCCCGGCGGGCGGCTCTTCCGTACGACTGCCCGTCCAACTACCGTACGCGAAAGCGATGGAATTACTGCTGACGGGTGATCTTATTACAGCCGACGAGGCCCTTAGCTATGGATTCCTCAACCATATAGCGGACGATGTGGTCGATAAGGCGGAGGAAATCGCCAATAAAATTGCCGCGAACGGGCCGATTGCGGTCAAGGCGATCCGACGTTCAGCGAGAACCTGTCTCGGTGTCGCCGAGGGGGAAGCGTTGAAAATAGAAACCGAACTGTCGGCGCCGGTTTTTAAAACAGAAGATGCTAAAGAGGGCCCCCGCGCCTTTATGGAAAAGCGCAAACCTGTTTACTTAGGGTGCTAAGTCACTCTGCCGTAATTCAGACTAGTCGGTAGCAGTCCAGAACATTTCGACCAAGTAAACCGGCACGGGCAGATTGAGGGACAAGGTCTAAAAGTTCAATGAGGTTGGGTACATAATCAGGGGGATGGTCTGCGTGGGGGAAGTCGCTCGCCCAAAAAAAACGATCGTCCCCCACGAATGGGATAACACCGGCAACTGAACGTTCATCTGGATCTCCAGAGATCCAACATTGCCGCCGAAAGTATTCACTCGGTTCGTCTTTCAATGGAACCGATTTCCCAAGAGGGGATTTGTAAGCAGCGTCCATACGTTCAAGCCAGTACCCAATCCAACCCGCGCCGACTTCTAAAACAATGACTCGAAGTTCTGGAAACAAATCGAACACGCCGTACTGAAATAATGTAGTAAATCCTTCTCGAATAGCGTTTCCCGCCGCTATATTCTGGAAGAATGCGGTGTCCTTTCCGGTCATCCTACCGAAGCGTGTTGAAGCGGCCCAGTGCGGTTCGAAGGATGGATGGATACCGAAGGGTAATTGGAGCTCCTCGGCGGCCGCGAAGATCCGATGATGATCCGGATGCCCATGTGCTTTGCGGCTCCAAATGAAAGGGGCCGAATAAAAGCCGACCACACCATCTTTCGCCGCACGTCGAAGTTCTTCTTCCGCCAATTCGGGCACACCAAAGGGGATATGAGCGATGGGTAGAAGCCGGCCATTCGAATCCGAGCAGAAATCAACGATCCAGCGGTTGTACGCCCGCGCGTACGCCATCGCCAGTTCGAGATCGTCACACTCCGGCTCCCAGAGCAACCCAAGCGTTGGATACAAAAAAACCCGCTCTATGTTCTCGATATCAAGGCGTTGCAGACGTTCATTCGAGTCCATTGAACCAAAAGAGGCATTATCAACATAGCCGCTTCCGGTGGGGGTTCGCTCATACTCAAAGCCACCAATCTGGTCCATGACCCCCAGACCCGAAGGGAAACCTCTGCGTGCCATCTTCGCAGGCTTTCCATTCACCTCCAGATATTCGAGCCCCCCTTTGTCCTTTTTTATGCGAATAGCAGCGTTACGATATTTGTGTTCAAGATAACGCTCCCAGAGATCCGGGGGCTCTAATATATGACCATCAGCATCAACTGCGCCTGAGACATTCAGTCTCGGCAATTTCGGAGGTTCTATCAACTACATGTCCTCTATACTAGTGCTGGAAGGACCGGGGATACCCAATGGTGAGAGCAATGACCGCCCAGCATGTATCAGAGGCCGAATACCCAAAGGACAGGCTTTTCCCAGCGCTATAGGGTGCGGTATCGGTCTAAGATACGTCCTCGGTCCAGTTAGTCTGTATCGTATTCATCGCAAGCCCGGTATAGCCGTTCGCACGGACCTCATCGCATTCCGCAGCATAGGGCGGTACACCGAAATACACAGTGAACCTCAAGGGCTTACCAGAAATATTTGCACCACGGTACCAAGAATTACACGATTTATAGACCGTCTGATTCGCAATATCGTCAACGTGGTTTAGCCAAGCTGCTTCCGCCTCCGGAGTCGCCTCCACGACGTCCGTCCCCGAATCTCTCATATGCACAAGTAAATCACGGATAAAGCCCACGTGCTGTTCGATTGAGACATGCATGTTGCTCAGTACCGAAGGACTTCCCGGCCCTGTCGGCAAATACATGTTTGGAAAACCGGCCACCATCAAACCGAGGTATGCCTGAGGGCCATTCGACCACTTTTTACGGATGGTTTGGCCCTGTGTCCCGCGAATGTCCATACGCGTTAGGGGTCCCGTAATAGCGTCGTATCCGGTCGCGAACACCAGATCGTCCACTGCGTAAGTCGCGCCATTTACGACGACACCATTCTTCATAATTCGTTCTATCGGCGACGAACTCACGTCAACCAATGAGACGTTAGAACGATTGAAAGTTTCGTAATACCCTGTGTCAACACACAATCGTTTGCATCCGACGGCGAAATCAGGGGACAGCAATTGTGCCGTTTGCGGATCGTCGACCGCCGCACGGATCTTCTCACGTATGAACTCGGCAGCTGTCCGGTTCGCCTCCGGGTTGACCAATATATCGTTGAACTTACCCAAAAACATTAGACCACCAACCCGCCATGCCTCTTCGTAACAAGCGCGCCGTTCTTCGTCACTCACTTCGAGCGCCGATTTGTTAGTGGCCTCGTTGAATATTCCGAAATGATACTGTCTCACCTCATTGCGAAACTCCGCATACCGATCCTTAATAGCCCGAATTTGTACTGGATCGAGCGGTTCATTGTGGGCTGGCACGACGTAGTTTGGGGTGCGCTGGAAAACCGTTAAGTGCTGAGCCTCGCTCGCGATGAGAGGAATCGCTTGGATAGCTGAAGAACCAGTGCCGATGATCCCGACACGTCGATTTTTGAAGTCTATCCCCCCGTGAGGCCACGCCCCAGTGTGGTAAGTCGGACCTTCGAACATGTCTCGGCCCTCGATGTCCGGATAGTTCGTCGCAGACAAAGTACCGAGCGCCAATATCAAATGCTGGGCGTTCACACGTTCGCCTTTGTCCGTTTCCACCTCCCAACAGCCCATCGTTTCGTCAAAACTGGCCGAGTCAACCCGAGTATCAAATTTGATATCACGCCGAAGATCGAAACGGTCGGCACAATGCTGCGCGTACTTTAGAATTTCGGGTTGAGTCGCATATTTCTCCTCCCATTCCCACTCTTGCTGCAACTCATCCGAAAATGCATAGGAATATTCCATGCTAACGACGTCACATCGAGCACCAGGGTAGCGATTCCAGTACCACGTGCCACCGACGTCACTGCCAGCTTCATAGAGCTGTGCCCTCATTCCTAACTCGCGTAGACGATGGAGCATAGACATGCCGGCAAAGCCGGCGCCGACTATTACCGCATCAAAGTCAAATTTAACACCGCTTTGCGACGAAACCGCGACCATCCTGTTTCCTTCCTTTCTACAAACTGTCTGTAACAAGCCTATTGTATCGTCAAAGTATGCATATGCGCGGATAACGCCCCTCCCCAGAGAGCTTTACGCGCTTTAGCAGGCCTAACCAACCATTCGAATTGTAAATCCCAAAAATGTTGCGGACCACCGGTCACATCGCTAACTTAATTAAGTACATCGAACAGGGGAACTTATTCAAATTACCAAGAATTAAGCACACTGGCGAAACCATTAAATGGGTATAAAAAACCATGCTGCATGGGATAGGAAAACCAGTTCGCCGTAAAGAAAATCTACCGTTCCTCACTGGCAAAGGATAGTACCGCCAACAGCATCGCGGTGGGTGCCGGCGCACCGCGCACCGACCATTATGACGTCATACATACCTCGATTCCCCACTCGTCACGTTCCTGCCGCCCCAATCTCAGTTGCGCCCGCTACTTCGACAAGCCTGCCCGTTTCCACCTCGTAAATGTAGCCATACACCGCTATATCTGTAGGGACTAGCCGATGATGTTTGATCCGCCGCACATCCTCGACAACGCTCTTAGCATTATTAGAGATCGTCAACCAATCGATATATTGACCCTCACTCGATCCCGGACCCTCTCCCGAATCATGCCACCCATTTTCGTCAACCGATGCAGTCTTTAAGCTACTTGCCAATAACTGCCGCATAACGTCATCGGTAAAGATTTCCATTCCGCAATCTGTATGATGGACCACAAACCACTCGCGCGTCCCGAGCAACTTGTACGAGATCACCAAAGACCGAATCGCGTCGTCGCTTGCACGGCCTCCCGCATTCCGAATGACATGTGCATCACCTAAATCTAAACCCGAAAATTCAATAGGATCAAGTCGAGCGTTAGCCTCAGTGATCCCCTTGACGATTTCACTCACGTTGCCTCTCCATGTCGTTATGGTTCCTTACAGATGACATTAAATACAGAAAGTCGCCCCTCAAGGCGAATCGCGTCGGTAGGTAACCTTGTGCGGTCGACTCGACCTCGATGGTCGTCATATTCATAAGATATTTACTTTTACGTCGTAGCGATCACCATAATTTCGACGTCATAGTCAGGAAAGGCCAGTTTAGCCTCTACACAAGCACGTGCTGGTGGGTTTTTGGGATCTATCCAAGCGTCCCAAACGGCGTTCATTTCGTCGTAAAGCCCTATTTCGGATAACCAGATAGTTGCCGACAAAATATTTGATTTACCGGTGTTCGCTTCCGCAAGCAAGGCATCGATACGCTCTGTAATATTTTTGGTCTGTTCGCTTGCCGAAGCACCAGGGGCGTCCATGGCGACTTGCCCGGCGAGATACACCGTTCCCTGGTTAACTACAATTTGGCTCATTCTCGGACCAGTCTGCATACGTTCGATTGCCATAAATATCCCTCCTCCACCACCTCTTATTTAAGGCCATTCTACATAAACATCGCCCTCCCTAATTGCTGAAGAGGCTGGGCCGACTGTTACCGCCCTAGGAACCCCGGCGCTTTAGGGATTATTCTTGCGGTAGGTTTTACTTGACTAGCTAACGTACATATCGAGTTCCCTGGTACCCCACGCTCTAAAATTAGAAAGAATCGCATGCTCGACCGACTGTTCAACAATCTGACAGCAAATCCTTGGGTAATCGTCGCATGCGTCAGCTTATCAATGGTGCCAGCACTGAGCCAGCTTATAGATTTCGAAACACTGAGACCCAAACACTTCGTCGATCCCTCGATGACTGCCCTATTTCCACGAGACGGAGATACCTTAAAAGTCTTCCAAGAGACTCAAAGGCACTTTGCAACGGATGACGTACTCCTAGTCGCTTGGTTCGCAGATGATTTGTTTTCACCGGAACATTTAGGGAGAATCAAACGTTTCACCCGTCGAATCGAACGATTGTCAGGTGTCGTAAAAGTTGAAAGCCTCGCATCCGAGCTCAACTTCCGGGCGCAAAAAGACACCACCGTAATAGACCCTTTCCTTCGCGAATTGCCTGCAGATCAACA
>Ga0310345_10004177_pt1 | contig 13257 bp, 10 predicted proteins | sample HC15DNA20500_MG_FD_204667 | JGI IMG/M metagenome (GOLD analysis project Ga0310345, IMG submission 204667) | Marine microbial communities from station ALOHA, North Pacific Subtropical Gyre - HC15-DNA-20-500_MG | ecosystem: Environmental > Aquatic > Marine > Oceanic | place: Pacific Ocean: North... | reverse complement strand
TCGAGCGGCGTCGGCAATTGCATCAACATGCTCTCGCTGCCGGTGATCGCGCGCTTCCCGCTGCTCATGCTGGTGACGATGCGGGGCGAATGGGGCGAATTCAATCCGTGGCAGGTGCCGATGGGCCAAGCCACCGAAGCCGCACTCCGCTCGGTCGGCGTGCGGGTGTTCCGTGCCGAAAGCGCCGAGGAACTGCTCGCCATCGTGCCCGCCGCCCTCGTCGAAGCGTTCGATGCCGATCAACAGATCGCCATCCTGATCGGGCAACGCGTGATGGGAGAAAAGAAGTGGTAACCCCGCTCGACCGGCGCGCCGTGGTCGCCGAACTGCTGCGGGATCGCGGCGATCTTCTTGTCGTCACCGGCCTCGGTTCGGCCAGCTACGATGTCCACGCGGCAGGCGACGATCCCCGCACCTACTACCTCTGGGGCGCCATGGGCAGCGCCGCGCTCGTCGGCCTGGGCCTCGCACAAGCCCAGCTGGACCGCCGCGTCCTCGTCATCACCGGCGACGGCGAGCAGCTGATGGGCCTCGGCGGCCTCGCCACCATTGCGATCGCGCGGCCCGCCAACCTTTGCATCGTGGTGATCGACAACGGCCACTTCGGCGAGACGGGCATGCAGACAAGCCACACCGGCTTCGGCCTGCGCCTCGATGAAGTCGCCTCGGCCTGCGGCTTCCCGCGCGTCGACCATGCGGTGACGATGGACGATGTCGCGGCCTTGCGCGATCTCCTCCACGCCCCCCAAACCGGTCCTCACCTCGCCGTCGTCAGCGTGAAGGCGGAGAACCTCCCGCGCTCGCTACCCCCGCGCGATGCCGTTCACATCAAGAACCGCTTTCGCGCTACCCTGGGCCTAGCCACCGCATGACCGCGCTGCCGATCTTCCGCAACACTGTCGGCGGGCGCGAGGTGGAGGCGCCCGCTCTGTTCGAGAGCATCAATCCCTATACCACCCAGCCGTGGGCGCAGATCCCCGACGATGGTGCGGAGCAGGTCGACGCCGCCGTTGCCGCCGCCAAGCATGCCTTCCAAAGCGGCGCGTGGCCCGCCCTCACTCCTTCCGCACGCGGCCGCCTGCTCTACCGCCTCGCCGATCTGATCGCCGAGCACGCCGACCGCCTCGCCGCGATCGAGACGCGCGACAACGGCAAGCTCATCGTCGAGACGCGCGCGCAGCTGCGCTACCTGCCCGAATGGTTCCGCTATTTCGGCGGCCTTGCCGACAAGATCGAGGGCCGCGTCCTGCCCATCGACAAGCCGGGCATGGTCGCCTGGACCCGGCGCGAGCCGATCGGCGTCGTGGCCGCGATCCTGCCGTGGAACTCGCCGCTGCAGCTCCTGGCATGGAAGCTCGCGCCGCTGCTCGCCGCAGGCAATACGGCGGTGATCAAGCCCTCCGAACACGCCAGCGCCTCGACGCTGGAATTCGTGAAGCTGTTCGCCGAAGCAGGCTTTCCGGCAGGCGTCGTCAACACCGTCACCGGCTTTGCCGACCGCGCGGGGCAGCGGCTGGTTTCGCACCCGGACGTCGCAAAGATCGCCTTCACCGGCGGCGAGGCAGGCGGTATCGCGGTCTACCATGCCGCTGCCGAGGGCCTGAAGCGCGTGACCCTCGAACTCGGCGGCAAGTCGGCGCAGATCGTCTTTGCCGATGCCGATCTCGACGCCGCCGCGAATGGCGTTGTTGCCGGCATTTTCGCCGCTTCAGGCCAGACTTGCGTCGCAGGCTCGCGCCTCCTCGTCGAACGCAAGGTACACGATGCCTTCGTCTCCAAGCTGGTCGAGCTCGCTGGCCTCGCGCGCCTCGGCGATCCCTCTGACGAGACCACCCAGATCGGCCCGATCACCACCGCCGCCCAGCACCGCCGCGTGCTCGACCATATCGCACACGCCAGGCAGGATGGTGCCACCGCAGCCATGGGCGGCGAGCCCGGACAAGGCTGGTTCGTCCGCCCCACCATCCTCACCGGCGTCACCAACACCATGCGCATCGCGCGCGAGGAAGTGTTCGGCCCGGTGCTCGCCGTGATCCCCTTCGACGACGAAGCCGAAGCCTTCGCGCTGGCCAACGACACGCCGTATGGCCTCGCCGCCGGTCTCTGGACCAGCGACACCGTGCGCGTGTTCCGCGGCGCCGAAGCGCTGCAGGCAGGCACGCTCTGGATCAACACCTACCGTGCGGTCAGCTACATGGCGCCGTTCGGCGGGTACAAGCGCAGCGGCATCGGGCGCGAGAACGGGCAGGAAGCCATCGACGCCTATCTCCAGACCAAGACGGTGTGGATCGACCCCATGGCCCGCGTCGCCAACCCCTTCGCCATCCGCTAGAGCGCCCCCATGACCTCCCCACGCATCGTTATCATCGGCGGCGGCATCATCGGCAGCCTCACCGCGCGCGCGCTGTGCCGGGAAGGCCTGACCGATGTCACCGTGATCGAGCGCGATCCGACCTACCAGTTCTCCTCCACCGCGCTTTCCGCCGCTTCGATCCGCACCCAGTTCGGCTGTCCGGTGAATGTCGAATTGAGCCTCTACGGCGCGCAATTCCTCAAGGGCGTGAAGGCAGAGCTGGGCGAAGACGCCGAAATCGGCTTCGTCGAAGGTGGCTACCTGATCCTCGGCGACGAAGCGACCGCCCCCGCCCGCCGCGCCGCGCTCGCCATGCAGCGCGAACTCGGCGCGGATATAGCCGACTACGACCGCGCTGGCACCGCCGCCGCTTTCCCATGGTTTGCCACCGACGACATCGCCATCGCCACCCATGGCCGCGCCAACGAAGGCTGGTTCGATGCCTGGGGCCTCCTCCAAGCCGCCCGCCGCGCCGCCATCGCCAGCGGTGCGCGCTACCTCCACGCCGAAGTGGACGGCTTCACTACAGACGGCGCACGCGTCACCGGCGTCCGCGCGGGGGGGGCGGTCCACCCTGCAGACTGGGTGGTGAACGCCGCCGGTCCCGCATCGGGCGCAGTCACGCGCCTGCTCGGCATCGATCTCCCCGTCCGCCCGCGCAAGCGCACCGTGTTCCACTTCAAGGCCCCGCTCGAAGGCGCCGGGATGCCGATGCTGTTCGACATTTCCGGCGCATGGATGCGCCCCGAAGGCGATGGCTTCATCGGCGGCATCCAGCCCGACGAGGCGATCGATCCCGACGCAGACGGCGATTTCGAGCCCGATCATGCCCTGTTCGAAGACCGTCTCTGGCCCCTCCTCGCCGCGCGCGTCCCCGCGCTCGAACAGCTGCGGCTCGTGCGCGCCTGGGCCGGGCACTACGAGATGTGCCTGTTCGATCACAACGGCGTGATCGGCCCCCATCCGGAGCTCGCCAACCTCGTCTTCGCCACCGGCTTTTCCGGCCACGGCGTGATGCATGCCCCCGGCACCGCGCGCGGTGTCGCGGAATGGATTGCACATGGCGCCTATCGCACTATCGACCTGACACCGCTCGGATTCGGCCGGATCGCTGCGAACCGCCCGATGCCCGAGAGCGCCATCTACTGACAGGACCAGACTTCATGCGTTTCAAGGGCAAGACCGCCATCGTCACCGGCGCCGCGCGCGGCATCGGCCTCGCCTGCGCGCGCCGCTTCGCCGAGGAAGGCGCGACGGTCGTGCTTTCCGATATCGACGAGGACGGCCTCGCTGCCGCAGTCGCAGAACTCGGTGCCGAAGGCCTCGACGTTCACGCCATCCGCGCCGATGTCAGCGTGATCGCCGATATCGACAGCCTCGTTGCGCAGACGGTGGAGCGCTTCGGCCACCTCGACATCATGCTCAACAACGCCGGGATCGCGATCACCAAGGACTTCATGACCGTGACGCCGGAAGACTATGACCGCGTCCTCGGCATCAACTTGCGCGGCGCGTTCTTCGGCACGCAGGCGGCGGCCCGTGTGATGATCGCGGCGAAGCGCGGCGGGGTGATCCTCAACATGTCCTCGATCAATTCGCGCATGGCGAACCCCTCGGTGGCGACATACGCCATCTCCAAGGGCGGGCTCAATCAGGTGACAGGCACCGCCGCCGTCGCGCTTGCCCCGCATGGCATCCGCGTCTGCGGCATCGGCCCGGGCACGATCGCCACTCCGATGCTCAGCATGGGCTTCCTCACCAACGAGGAGCAGCGCCGCATGATCCTCTCGCGCACCCCGGCCGGGCGCCTTGGCGAAGCGAGCGAAGTTGCCGCGGTCGCCGCTTTCCTCGCCAGCGACGATGCCTCCTACATGACCGGGCAGACGGTCTATCCGGACGGCGGACGGATGATCCTCAACTATGTCGTGCCGGTGGCCGAAGATGCCTGAACTCAAGCTTTTTCGCCGCCTGCACCACGTCTGCGTCGTGGTGCACGATATCGTGGCTGCCGAGGCCTACTATGCGTCGGTCGGGATCGGCCCATGGCACGATTACCCGCCGCTCGACCAGTATACCGTGCTCGACGTGCCCAGCCGCGAAGGCTTCATGGGCATGAAGTATCGCTATGCAGACATCGACAACATGCAGATCCAGCTCTGCCAGCCGCCCATGGTCGATTGCCCGCAGCGCCGCTTTCTCGACGAAAAGGGCGAAGGCGTGTTCCATCTGGGCTTCGAAGTGCCGGACCTCGCCGCCGCCGAACAGCAGGCCGCCGCCACCGGTACGCTCCCCCTGATGCGCGGAAGGCGAGACAACGGCAGCGGCTTCACCTATTTCGATACGGCCCATGCCGCCGGCGTGGTCCTCGAAGTCCGGAAAAGCGCCGATGTCTGATCTCACCGCCCGTACCATCGATCTCAATTCCGACCTTGGCGAAGGCTATGGTCCGTGGGTGATGGGCGATGACAAGGCGATGCTCGATATCGTCACGAGTGCCAACATTGCCTGCGGCGGCCACGCCAGCGATCCCGAGACGATGTTCCGCACGCTGACCTGGGCCAAGGAGCGCAAGATCATTGTCGGCGCGCATCCCAGCTATCCCGACAAGGAAGGCTTCGGCCGCCGCCGCCTGCCCTATCCGCCCGCCGAAGTGGAGCGCCTCGTCGCCGCGCAAGTGGGGGCGCTCATCGCGATCGCCGCGCTCGCGGGCACGCGCGTTTCCTACCTCAAGCCCCATGGCGCGCTCGGCAATGTCGCGACCGAAGACCGCGCGGTCGCTGAAGCCATCGTGCGGGCGACGCGGGCGATCGACGGCAAGCTCGCCATCCTCGCCATTTCAGGCACCGTGCTGGAGCAAGTCGCCCGCGATGCCGGTGTTCGCGTGTTCAGCGAGATCTACGCCGACCGCGGCTATACCCCAGCCGGAAACCTCGTCCCGCGCAGCCAGCCCGGCGCGATGATCGACGACTACGGCGCCGCCGCCGCGCGTCTGCTCAGCTGGCTCGAAACCGGGCTTATGCCAACGGTCGGCGGCGATCCGGTGCGCCTCGCCGGCCATTCGATCTGCGTCCACGGCGATGATCCGCATGCCGTCGTCATGGCCCGCGCGATCCGCGTCGCGCTCGCCGGACGCGGGGTAACGATCGCGCCCTTCCTCGGCTGATGGCCCCGGCGCCCACCATCCGGCCGATGGGCGAGACGGCCATTCTGATCGACTTTGGCGGTGACATCAGCACCGAAACCAATGAACGCGTCGTCGCGCTCGACCGGGCGCTCGCAGCGCAGCCGCCGGTGGGCATGGTGGAAACTGTCCCAGCCTATGTCGCGCTGATGATCGTTTTCGATCCGCTGGTGACGGACGGCGAACAGATCGCGGCGCACGCCCTTGCCCTCTCCGACGGCACCGCAACCGCACCGCGCACCCCGCGCGAGCACGTGATCCCCGTCAGCTATAAGGCCGATTGCGCGCCCGATCTCATCGCCGTGGCAAAGGCAACCGGCCTCGCACCCGACGAAGTCATCCGCCAGCACCTGTCCGGCGAATACCGCGTCTTCATGTACGGCTTCGGCCCCGGCTACGCCTATCTCGGCGGCGTCCCGGCTCCGCTGCAACTGCCGCGCAAACCAAGGGCCGAGCGCGGCCATCCCGTCGGCAGCGTCATCATCGCGGGACCACAGTGCCTCATCACCACCCTGCCGATGCCGACTGGCTGGTGGGTCATCGGCCACACCACGGCAACCATTCTCGATCCTGAGCGAGAGCAGCCGTTTCTCTTCGATCCGGGTGATGTGATCCGCTTCGAACGCGCGGACTAAGCCATGCAGGCCCGCATCATCTTCGAGGCCGCCGGGCCGCTCACCACGATCCAGGATGCTGGCCGCCCCGGCGTCATGCGCTATGGCGTGCCGCCCTCCGGCCCGGTCGACCGCCTCGCTTTCGCCGCAGCGATGGCCGTGACCGGGATGCCTGACGGCTGGGCTTTTGAACTCTCGCACGGCGGCTGCACCATCGCCTGCCACGAAGGCGAAATCGGCTTCGCGGTCTGCGGCGGCGGATTCCTTGCCGATATTGATGGTGATGAAGGCAAGGCATGGCGGCAAGACGTCCTGAGCGCAGGCCAGCGCCTGCGCATCCGCGCCGGGGCCGGCAACTGGGCCTACCTTGCCTTCGCCGGAAGCTGCGCCGCCCCATGCTGGCTTGGCAGCAGCGCAACCCATGCCTCCTCTGGCTTCGGCGGCGGTGCCATCACCGCTTGCGCCGCTTTCGAATTCTGCGCAGCCCGCCCGCTCGACCACCGCACCCTGCCACCGCCACCGGAATCGCGCGATGCCATCGCCGTCGTGCTCGGCCCGCAGGATCGCCATTTTTCGCCGGAGGCCATCGCGAACCTTGCAACCGGCAGCTTCGCCGCCACCGCCCGCTTCGACCGGATGGGCCGCGTGCTTGGCGGACCGCCGCTCAGGCCCACCTCGATCTCGATGCCCAGCGAACCGGCGCTCCGCGGCTGCCTGCAGGCCGATGGCGAGGGTGGCGTGACGGTCCTGCTGGCTGATCACCAGACAACGAGCGGCTATCCCAAGATAGCAACGGTCATCGGTAGCGATGTAGACCGCCTGGCACAGTTGCCATCCGGCGAGCCAATCCGGTTCGAAGTGATCGCCCCCCGGGAAGCTCTGGATCGCAGCCGCAAAGCAGCAGCCTTGAACAAAGCCTGGCTTAATAATCTGTCCCGCTCCGGGCTTCTCGAAGAACGACTGTGGTTGAACAATCTTGTCGATGGCTTCATTGATGCAAAACTGTCCTGAGTTCGGACCGAGCCATAAAAGGAATCGACTCCTGCGCTGGCATCTATAGCAAGATTGCATGGATCTCAGACAGCTCCGGACATTTCGCGCGGTCGCCGAACTCGGCAGCCTGAGCCGCGCGGCGGACAAGCTGCGCATCGCCCAGCCCGCGCTCAGCCGCCAGATCCGCCTGCTCGAACACGAACTGCGCACCCCGCTGTTCATCCGCCATGGCCGCGGCATGGTGCTCACCGAAGCCGGGCGCATCCTGCTCGACCGCACGGCCGGCCTGGTCCACCGGCTTGAGCAGGCACGCGCCGACGTGCTCGCCTGTTCGGGCCAGCCGAGCGGCCGTGTCATCATCGGCATGGTCCCCACGGTCGGCGGCACGCTCGCCGCGCGGCTTGTCCAGCGCGTGGTGGAGCAATTGCCGGGCGTCGAACTGCGCCTTGTCGAAGCCTATGGCAGCTACCTCACCGAATGGCTCTACAAGGGCGAGATCGACCTCGCCGTCGTCTACGGCCCCCAGCAGAACGTCCACTTGCGCACTACCGCCCTGCGGCAGGACGAGCTCCACGTCGTCAGCGCCCCCGGTGGCTGGCTCGATGGCCTGAACGACGTCACCCTCGAGCAGATCGAAGGACAGCCGCTGGTGCTGCCAAGCGCCCCCCATGCCTTGCGCATCCTCATCGAAAAGGCCTTTGCCGAGGCCGACGTTCCGCTTGCCGTGCGGGTCGAGGCGGACTCCTTCCAGCCCCTCATCGAAGTCGCCATGAGCGGGGTCGGCAGCACATTCCTGCCGCACTACGCCGTCGCCCGCCTGATCGAGCGCGGCCTGCTGGTCTCGGCGCGGATCAAGCCGGCGCTGCTGCGCGAAATCGTGCTGGCGCTCCCCGCCAAGCATCTCGAATTTTCCGCTTCCCGCGCGGTGGCGGACATCATCCAGCAGATCGTCGCGGAGATCTGACATGAACGGAATGCCAAGTAGGCCCGAAGGTGGACCTGACTTTCCTCGCATCGCAGTCGACCGGCTGATCGATCGGGGACACTGGAGCGGCTACCAGAAACGGGTTCTGGCAATCTGCACCGCTGCCGTCCTGCTCGACGGGCTGGACAACCAGATCCTCGGCTTTGCGATGCCCGCGCTGATGGCCGAATGGCGTCTCCCGCGCGAGAGCTTCGTGCCGGTGGTGGTGGGCGGCCTCCTCATCATGTCGCTCGGCAGCGGCCTTGGCGGCTGGCTGGGGGACCGTGCCGGGCGTCGGCCCACACTTATCAGCGCGGTGGGCGTGTTCGGAATGACCACAGCGACCTCCATCCTGGCCGACAACCTGCCGATGCTCGCTTTCTGCCGCTTCATCTCCACCCTGGCGCTTGGCGCAGCCTTGCCCAATGCCACGGCGCTGGTTTCCGAGTTTTCCCCGGCGAACCGGCGCAATCTGGCGGTATCGCTGACCATGATGTCCGTCGTGCTCGGCGGTCTCGTCGGCGGCGCACTCTCCGCATGGCTGTTGCCCGCTTATGGTTGGCGCGTGCTGTTCGCCAGCGCGGGTCTGCTCACATTGGCCGTCACGGCGGCGATGATGGCGCTGCTCCCGGAATCGCCGCGATTTCTGGTGCACCGGCCGCGCCGCCGCCGGGAGCTGGACCGCATGCTGCGCGCCTCGGGCTTAGATCTACCGCCGCGCTACGCCCTCGAACTGCCGACCGCCCTCGCCGTTGTCGGCGGTGGCAGGTCGCTTTTTCGGCCGCCGCTGCTGATCGATACGCTCGCGCTTTCGGCAGCGTTCCTGTTCGGCCTGCTGGGCAATTATCTCGTCTTCAACTGGGGTCCGACCATGCTGACGGCAGTCGGATACGATCTTGCCGTCTCGTCGCTGGGCCTCGGCGCGTTCAATCTCGGCGGGATCATCGGCGCGCTGATCGGCTCGCTGCTGATGGACCGCATCGGCCCGCGCGTGCCGATCCTCGTCATGGCAGGGGCGGGCACGGTATGTGCTTCGTGGGCAGGGCAATTGCTCTCCGGCGGCTTGCATCCGACTGCGCTGGTCGTTGCGGGCTTTGCCGCAACGGGCGTGTTCATGTCCGGATTGCAGGTCATGCTGTTTTCGTTGGCGGTGAGCGCATTTCCGGCTTCCATCAGGGCGCAGGGCATTGGCGTATCGCTCTCGATCGGCCGGATCGGCGCGGTCGCGGGGTCGGGCTTGGGCGCGGTGATCGTCGCGGCCGGGATCGGTCCGTTCTTCGCAGTAGTGGGCTTTTCGTGCTTTGCGATCGGCCTCGCGGTTCTGGCAATCCGCGCCAAGGCTGGTCGCTAGTTCGGTGCCGTCCCCGGCGCCGGGCGTGCGCCGGGGACGACAGGAGGACGTGAAGCAAGCGCCCGCGCCCTCCTGCGACGATCAGATCCAGAGATCGAAAGCCGCACCCGGCCCCGCCGGCACCGCGATTGGCAGATTGGCGCTTTCTGCAATCACGAGGTCGTCGAAGCCGAAGTTGTCGGGCGTCTTGGGGTCGCCATCGTCGACCGAGAAGGTCAGATGCCGCGCATCGTGCAGCGTCGGATCGAAATCGACGTGGATGTTCTGGCCAAGGATACCCAGCTTCACTGTCTGTGTGCCGATCAGGTGCGTGCCGGCAGCATCATCATAAGCCTTGATCGTCAGCGTCTGATAGTCGCGCCAGCCCGATGCGAAGTTGGCCGAGACGGGCGTGAATGGCGTCTCGCGCGAGAGGCTGGCAGGTCTGCCGGCAGGCCCTTCGCGGGCGATGGTCGATTCCCCGCCAACACCTTCAAGGTTGATGAAGCTCTGCGTCCCGCTCGTCGGGCTGTAGCCGATCGGACCCGAATAGGTCTTGTTGTTGATCGCCACATGGTCCCACTGGAACCCGTGGTAGCCATCGACCACCTCGCGCGAAGCCTCGGTAAAGACCGCAAAGTCATCGGCATTGAGCGTGAAGCGATGCGTGGTGGCATCGAACCCGCCATCCAGCTGCCGCACCACGTCCACCGTCTTGTCGGCAAACTTGATGAACTCGATATCGCGCAGCGTCTCGACATCACCGGTCTTGCTGTTGGTCAGGCGATAAGCTGTCGCCTCGATCTTCTCGATCTTGTAGTCGGCGAAGCTGCCGGACAAGACGGCGAGATCGGTGCCCTTCCCGCCTTCAAGGCTATCGCTGCCCTTGCCGCCGATGAGAATGTCGTCCCCCGCACCGCCGACCAGCGTGTCGTTGCCCTTCCCGCCCGCGAGCGTGTCGTTGCCGGCAAGGCCCACCAGCGTATCGCCGGTATCGGAATCAGTGCCGAAGATGGTGTCGGCCCCGGCAGTCCCTTCGTGGTAGACGTCGTGCCCCGTCACATAGGCCGAAACGCCGATGCTCGGATGTTCGGCATCGGTATCGAGCAACGTCGCGACCGGCTTGCCGTCCTTGATTTCGACCACATAGATCGAACCGGCCTGCCGTGCGAGCAGGTCGACATTGCCGATCCCCTTGATCCCGGCGGTGGAAAGATCGACGGTCACCGTGCGGTCCTTGGCATCGGCCGCCCACACGCTCACCAGCAGCTTGTCGCCCGCCGCATTGATGCGTGCCAGCGCATGGACCGGCTGCGTCACCCGGTCGACTTCCACCCCGTTTTCCAGAACCCGCAGGTCGTAATCAGGATAGATCTTCGATCCGGCGGGAAGGTCGTTCTGCCAGTACTGCTTGTAGGGCCCCGCCACGAGGTGGCCGTCCAAAATGAAGTCATCCAGCCAGGTGAAAGCCGCGTGGACCTGCCCCAGCGTGGTGATCTGGTCGAGCGCGTCGGCCCGGTCCGCTGTGTTGACATCGCCGCCGTCGCGTTTGGTTTCGTCTTCGTTGTACGAGCCCGCGTTCGCCGCCGTCGCGCCGGTCAGGTACATCATCTTCAGGAACCCGGCGTAGCTCTTGTACTGTTGCTCGGTCGAAAACGGATCCCACCAGCCAGATGCCACGAAGTTGTAGGCATGCTCCTTGCCCAGATCGATCTGCTCGGCGACCCCGGCCAGAAACTTGCGCAGCATGTTCTGCTCGCCGATCCAGCCCGAGTTATTGCTGCTGTAATAGGCTTCCGCGACCGGTGTCGTGCTGAAACTGTCAGCCGTTTTTTGATAATCGAAGCCCCAGCCATAATAGCCGCCATAGCGACCACGATCCTGCGAACCGGCATTGGTGTAGTAAATGAACTCGTCGAGCCCCGGCACGGCCGCCAGCACCGCATCCTTCACCGGACCGTGGATGCGCACGGCCTGATCGGTGGCGTACTGATACAGGTCCCAGTGCTCCCATGGTGCATCGACCGCACTCGCGTTGGGGTTGGCGATGTAGTTCTTGTCCAGTTCGGCGCGGATCGCCGGATTGTTGATCCAGCTGAGGTAGGCGAAATTGATTGGAGCAGGCCCCCATTCGCCCTGGTCGATAACGTAGTCGATCTTGGTGCCAAGCTTGTGCAGTTCAGTATCGATGGTCTTGATCTTGCCTGCCCAGTAGTCGGCAATCAGTTGCCAGCTATCCTGCGAAATCAGGTTGTTCCATGTCCAATCCCCGTTCGGCTTGCCGTCGGCGCCAAGCGCGGGGACGAACCGCTCTTGCCCCGCCGCTTCGACCGCTGCGTCGGCCGGCACGAACTTCCCGTCGCGCCATGTGCCGATATCGCGGTTGAGGTAGACGCGGATTTTGGCGTCCGGATTCTGGTTGAGCTCGTTGAGGAAGGCATACCATGCCCCGTCCGGCTGACCCGCTGCAATATTCGGCCCCAACCGCGAGTCCGTCTCGAGCGCATAGCCCCACACATCGGAAAGCGCGACGCGGCCGTCTGTGAGCGGATCGTAAAATCCGAAGGTGGTCAGCGCATCGAGCTTGGTGTCGGGATTGAACACCGGGCGGATCACATGGTCTGAGCGCAAGTATTCGCCTACACTCAGAATCTCGTCCGGCTGCCCCGCGCGCGGATCGGTTGCCGGGGTCACCGCGACGTCCACCTTGGCGCTCGCCGTCGCGCCGGAGGGATCGGCCACCGTCAAGGTGAAGCTGCCCGGATTGCCGCCGGTGGGCGTGAACAGCACGCTGCCATCAGGCGCCACGCTCACCGTGCCCCCGCTCGCGTCCTTCACGCCGACGATCCTGAGCGCATCGCCGTCGACATCCTTCGCCGCCGCGAGCAGGTCGGAGGCCGCATAGATCGCGGTCGAGCCCTGCTTCGCCGCCACCGATTGCTCCGCCAGCACCGGCGCGTCGTTGACCGCGGTGATGTCGACCACCGCCTTGGTCGTCGCGGTCAGGCCAGAGCCGTCCGAGACCGTCACCGTGAACCCGCCCGCGCCCTTGCCGTTGAGGTCGGCATTGGGGTTGAACTGCACCGAACCATCCGCGCCCAGCACCGCCGTGCCGCCCTTGGCATCGGTGACCGCGACGATCTTGAGCGGCGATCCGCTCGGCGACTTCCACCCCGCGAGGAGGTCCGCCGCGGTGAAGCTGCGCGGTGCGTCCTCGTCGATCACCGCCTTGGGATCGGGCCCGGTGAGCGAGCCGATCAGGTCGATCTTGTGGAACACCGTGCTCGTCGCGCCCAGCGCATCGCGCACCTTGATCGTGAAGCCCGCCACATCATCGCCCGCAAGCCCCGCCTTGGGCACGAAGCGGATCGAACCGTCCGCGAGGAGCCGCACGCTGCCGCCCACAGCATTGGTCACCCCCACGACCTTGAACGCGTCGCCCTCGATATCGTAGGCGCCCTTGAGCACTTCGGCCTGGCTGAACACCTTCGCCGTGCCGGGCGCCAGCACGAAGTTCTGCTGTACCAGCACCGGCGCATCGTTGACCGCCGCGATGTTGATCAGCGCCGTCGCCGTCGCGGTCTTCCCCGTCGCATCGGTGATCGTGTAGGTGATGCTCGCCGCGCCCGTGCCATTGAGGTTCGCATCGGGACGGAAGATCCAGCCGCCCTTGCCGTCGTCGACCAGGCGCCCGCCCGTCACCTTGTCGATCGAGGCAATCTTGAGCGCGGTCTTCTCCGGATCGCGCCAGCCGGCCAGGAGATTGGCCACCGTGATCGCCTTGTCGGTATCCTCGCGCGCGCTGAGCGTGCGGGACTGGCC
>Ga0310345_10004176_pt1 | contig 13258 bp, 13 predicted proteins | sample HC15DNA20500_MG_FD_204667 | JGI IMG/M metagenome (GOLD analysis project Ga0310345, IMG submission 204667) | Marine microbial communities from station ALOHA, North Pacific Subtropical Gyre - HC15-DNA-20-500_MG | ecosystem: Environmental > Aquatic > Marine > Oceanic | place: Pacific Ocean: North... | reverse complement strand
GTGGACTAAGGAACCTACTGCGATTTTTTTCAGTAAGCGCGAGTGTTAAGCTCTTTTTAGACACAACAAGAGAGGCGCGTTGATGGCTCCGACTGCAAAAGAAGCGACACTGGACATCCCGAGCGGCGTATCAGATGCAGACAACATCCATCTTTTCTATCGTTATGCTGGTGAAGGGCCGCCACTTGTTTGGCTGCATTGGCTTTGGGGTGAGCCGGCATGGATGGAACAACACCAGCGCCTCGCCGAGCGATTCACCATTTATGTCCCAGACTTGCCTGGCTATGGTCAATCGTCGCTGCCGGATTGGGTGACAAATCCAGCAGATTTGGCGATCGTCTTATTGCAATTTATAGATGCGCTTTCCTTAAAGCAGCCGCTCGTAGTGGGTTCGTGTATCGGCGGCTGGATTGCGGCAGAGATGGCGTTACTTCGACCCCAATGCCTTGGCCGACTAATGCTCATTAATCCACTCGGCCTGTGCATGGATTGGACGGCCACACCTAACGTGTTTTATGCCGCACCGGAACAAGTGCCCAATTTCTTCTTTGTTGCTGCAGATCTTCCTCAGGCGCGCGCTTATGTGCCTGACCGATCTGAATGGTCAGAGACCTTCCTGCAGAACCGTCTTGTTAGTTCTAAATTCGTATTCGATCCCTATTTGCATTCTCGTACCCTCGCTCATCGGTTGCATTTGCTGACCACACCGGCACTGATACTTTGGGGAGAAGAGGATCCCTTACTTGGTGTTGAACATGCTGAACTATGGGGTTCCCTCATTCCGCAGGCCCAGAACACGGTGATTCCTGGTGGCGGACATCTACCTTACGTAGAAAAATTTGATGCTGTAATGCATTCGCTATTGTCTTTCATATCGACGGGGACATCCGACGAAAAGAATAAGGAAAAAGCTCAATGAAAGTTTTCAACATGGCGTTATTCGGTTGGCCCTACCTTCCGGACGAAGCCATCGGCCCTGGTAAATACCCAGTGTCGAATGAGTATTTCGATCCCCAACTTGGCTATCAGCTGTTCCAAAAAGACCTTGACTTAATTGAGCTCTCCGACGAACTCGGTCTGGATGGCTTTAATTGCCAGGAGCACCATGGCGCGGGAGGCTTTTGTGCTTTTGTGCCGTCGACCGAAGTAATTGTGGCAGCCGTATCTCAACGGACTAAAAACCTCAAACTCGCGCTAACTGGTTCGTGTATTCCGCTGCATCATCCACTCGCTATTGCAGAACAAGTTGCCCAACTCGATCACTTGAGTGGTGGCCGCATCATCTGGGGTGCTCTACGCGGTTTTGCTACGGAATATATTTCGTACAACGTCAACCCAGCCGAATCACAGGAACGGTTTCGCGAAGGTTTTGACTTGATCATTAAAGCTTGGACTCACGTAGGGCCATTCGATTTTGATGGTAAATACTATCGGGTACGTAACTACAACATTTGGCCGAGACCCTTGCAACAGCCACACCCACCCATCTGGATGGCTGCCAATAGCCACGATTCCCTAGACTTCGCTGTCAAACGAAATGCGTATGTCGCTACGCCGTTTGTGAGCTGCGACCGGACGCGCGAGACTTGGACATTGGCGCACGAAATTTCGGACGATCTTGGCATCCCACTGGCCGAAGATTTCGACGATTGGTTTGCTTCGGTGCTAGTGATATACGTGGCCGAAAGTGAGGACAAAGCCTACGAAGAAGCCCAGGAAGCGTTGGACTATCATTTTTTTACGGCGTTCGGCTCGATGGACCTCGACACCACTGCACTAATCCCTGGACATATGAGCGTCAAAGGACTGCAGAGTTGGATACGCGGAAGTGCGAGCAAGAAAACTGGGAAGTCCATCCGCTACCCGATGGCTGAGGCCATCGAAAACGGCACCGCAATCGTAGGCACACCCGAAACCTGTATAGAGTTAGCCAAACGTCAAAAGGAAATTGGAAAACGTAACGTTCTGCTTGCTATGTTTCAATTCGGCAACTTACCGCAGGAGAAGGCGGCTGCAAATCTGCGACTTTTTGCAACCGAGGTATACCCGCATATCCGAAATTTGTAGTTCGGCCGTCTCTCGGTGTATCGGCACGAATCCATCTATTTTGTTTTATTATTTTCGTTTTATCGTCTAACTGTCTGTATATTTAAACCGTATTTAATTTAATCTGAGCTGGGCGTAAGCTCTGTGTTGCTATGAGTCTGCCCAAACGCCTCCTGTTCAACGCGTTCTCGATGAACTGCGTCTCCCACATCCATCACGGTCTGTGGAGCCGTCCCGATACGCGGCAACTCGAATACACTTCGTTGGATACTTGGATCGATCTGGCTAGGATCCTCGAAAAGGGCATGTTCGACGCGCTTTTTCTGGCCGACGTCGTCGGTGTTTACGACGAATATAAAGGTGGGCCGGAAACCTCGATCCGGGAAGCAATGCAGATACCAGTGAACGATCCCACCTTACTAATTCCAACGATGGCGCACGCTACCGAGAACCTGAGTTTCGCCTATACCGGATCGATTCTGGCAGAGCACCCGTACAACTTCGCACGACGCGCATCCACGCTCGATCATCTGACGAATGGTCGCGTGGCTTGGAACATCGTTACTTCCTATCTGCCCAGCGCTGCCCGCAATTTAGGTTTCGAGAATCTTCCGCGCCATGACGATCGCTACGACCGTGGTGACGACTACTTGGAGGTTCTGTACAAACTTTGGGAGGCTAGTTGGGAGGATGACGCGGTCGTTCGCGACCTCGAGCGAGGTATCTACGCCGACCCGGCAAAGGTGCACCCGATCAACCACGAGGGCCCCTACTACTCTGTACCCGGGCCGCATCTGTGCGAGCCCTCCCCGCAACGCACACCACTCCTGTTCCAGGCCGGCTCGTCAGAACGGGGGCGCGAGTTCGCGGCCCGTCACGCCGAATGCGTATTCGTGCTCACCGGGAGGCCTGGCGAGGTGGCCGCCGACATCCGCGGGCGCGCCGCCCGCTACGGACGTCGCCCGGAAGATATCAAGATCTGCGTGGCCATTTCGCTCATCGTCGGTGGAACGGAGAGCGAAGCCAAGGCCAAATCGAATGATTTGCGTCAAACGCTTTCGCTCGAAGGGGGCCTGGCCCACATGAGCGGTCATCTTGGCGTGGATCTCTCGGACATTGATCCGGATCGTCCTATCGGTGACCACGTTTTCAACTCCGTGCAGGGAATCTTAAAGACTTTCGCGGCTACGGCGCCGGACAAAACCTGGACTTTCGGCGACTTAGCCAGGCGCCAAATGGCAGGCCAGTGGCTGGCGGGAAGCCCCGAACAGATCGCAGACAAGCTCGAAAAGATAGCCGCTGCGGGCGCCGACGGATTCAACCTGCTCTACGCCACGACGCCCGGGACCTTCGTCGATTTCATCGATGGCGTAGTGCCGATCCTGCAACGGCGAGGATTGATGCAAACGGAGTACGCGCCTGGTCCCTTGCGGCAGAAGATCTTCGGCATCCCGCATCTACCCGCCACCCATCCGGGCGCCGGTTTCCGAACCGCGTCCTCACCAGAATAAGGGTTAGCGGCCCGGATAATAGTCCGAGCGACGGGGTAAACCAGAGAAGCGACGCTTGGGCTCCGAGCTGAACGGAGTGAGCTACTTTCCTATCTAGGTGTTAGGGTCCAGCCCGATCGAAAAGATGCTTTCTAGGTCATGCCGTGAATGAGTTTTGAAAGCGATGAGCGTTTCGGTACGATTTATCCCCTCAATCTTGACCATGCTCTCGGTCATTACGTCAGCAATGGCCTCATTACTTTTGACCCGTACCAAAGCAACGACATCATAGTTTCCACCCACTGAATAGACTTCCGAGATCTCGGGAAACGCAGCAAGTGCCTCCGCCACGTTTTTCGTGCACCCGTGTTGAGTCTGAATGAGGACGATAGCGGTGACCATAATGCCCATACCCCATATGCATACTTGTAATGGAGGCATCTTAAAGGAATTTTGGTTTGACAGGAATTCCACTTGAAAAGCCCTATTGCTTAGGTGATTGTCGCACTTTAATCTGCTCAGACGGGGCGAAAAATTTGTTATATTTAATCTATAACGTATCGGATTTATGGGGAGCCTCGTTATGGACTTGAAAGAACTTGAAGCGCGGATCGTTAAACTTGAGGACATTGAGTCTATTAAGAAGCTCAAAGCTCGTTATTGCGAAATTTGTGATGATATGCACAACCCGGACAGGATCACTTCCGTGTTTGCAGAGGATGCAATATGGGAAAGTGCAGATTTTGGAAAGGCGGAAGGGCACAAAGCCATTTGTGCGCTATTTCGCGATTTTCAAAAAATGTTCAGTTTTTCCCAGCACAACATTATGAATCCGATCATTGATGTCAACGGGGACTACGCTACGGGTATTTGGTACATCATGGGCCCTTGGACGTATGCTGAAAATAACGATGAAAAATGGCTAGCCCTAAGGTATGACGATGAATACGTAAAAATCAATGAGCAGTGGAAATATCGACATTTGCGTGTGGCGCTTCGGATGGTTGCCGATCGGTAGATACGTATGGCTTTCTTTAGGCATAAAACGAACGTCCGAAGGTGATGAAATCGCTTGTCGGGTTTCTTTGGGTTTTTGTCTGCCAATACCCCCTTGCAGAACTGATCGACGAGGACGCTCTCTTCCATGGTGAGAGTACAGTTTCCGTAAACAGAGCCGGCAAGCCTCTAACTGGGGCTGTGATCGAGACCTATCCTAGTGGAGCGCTTTATCGGCGAGGCGCATATTCGAATGGGCGGAAAGAGGGCCTGTGGGAAGAATTCCATGTAAATGGTCGCTTGGCCTATAAAGAACGCTGGAAGGCCGGGAAACCACACGGTCTTTGGGAATGGTTCCACGAGAACGGTCAATTATGGGGGGGAAGGATGTACCAAAATGGGAAAGAGCACGGCCTTTTGCAGTGGTTCGATGGAGACGGGAACCTGGAAGAAACGGAAGCTTATAAGAACGGAGAATTAGAATATAAAATTAGAGAGGATGCGGGGTAGAAGAAAGTTACCAGGTTTCCAACCATGGTCTAAGAACCACCTCAAATGCCCAGGTCGAACGGTGCTGCTTATGCAAATGAAGATACACTTCCGCAATTCGATCAGGGTCTGACATATCGTCATTCTTAGTTGTCCCCATCAACCGATGCCATCGACTGCCATCCTCCTGTGTCCAACCAACGGCCGTGTCTATCGGGACGTGAGCTACGTGTATCCCTTGTGGCATGAGTTCTCTTGCCATGCTTTGGGCTAAGCCCGCTTTCCCGTGGCAAGCGATTGCGAAAGCCCCGCTTTTGGGATAGCCCTTAAAGGCCGCGCTGGCGTTCGTGAAAATAATGGTCCCGCGGTGCCCTTCCTCCATCGGCGCCGCTAAAAGTAGACTTTTCGTCGCTTCTTGGCCAACGAGAAAAGCACTAAAGGCTGAATTTTTAATGGTTTGAAAAACCAAAGCAGGATCGGCTTCTACAAGTTCCTTACGAAAAATATCGCCCGACCGACCATCGACGTTATGTATGACAAGCCTAGGGACACCTAAGTCCTGCGTGACTCTTTCAAATAACTCGATGACGGAAGCGGGCTCCGAAGCGTCGCACTTGTAGCGCAACACTTCATTTTTATTCTCTAACGATTTCAATACTTTTTTATCCGGATCTCGGGCAGCGATTGCCACCTTCATCCCTTGTGACGAAAAGAGTCTGGCGCAGCTTGAACTGATCCCAGGCCCGCCTCCAACAATCAAAGCCACACCGCTTGTTTCTTTTTCGGAAGAGCCGTAGGTCATAATTTTCTCATCCCCAATATTCCGAGAACCGTAAAAGAATTGTCGGCGCTTTAGTGCTACTAGGAATCGCTTTCCAAGAAACCGAGGAAAAAGCCCAACATCATGGCCTGCACGATCCAACCAATCAGGCATACTGCTACTGCACGCCATGTGCTTTCGTAATCAAGCGCTTGCCTGACCGCGATTACCATACTGATCAACATCCATATTGAGGCGATGAAAAACACTGTGCCGGCAAATCCGGGAATCACTGCAAGTATACGAATTATCCCTGGGGAGCTCGAGAAACCTATGGTACGTAACAGCTCGCCATGGTCCGCTTTGGTTTGCGGTTCCGGGAGCACCTTTGTACCTATGAAATAAGTCAGATAGGCCCAGATATACCAACCTAGTAGAGCGATCACTATTCCGAAAAGCATTTGTCCAAAACCGCCGTGCCCAAACCCTCCAATCCCAGCTGCCACGCTCGACAGAATCACCACCACCGTGGCTTGACCCAGGGCTTCCCGGTCGGCCTCTACTTCTTCGTAGAGATCGACATCGAGTTTTGCGGCACGAATCATTCGATTCTTCAGACCATTCATCTTGCTCTCCTGCATGTTTTTATTTGCCCGAGGTTTCGAAAATACGCTTAATTACTGTCAGTGGTTCAAAGTATTGGGGCGATCTACTCTCTCCTCGGTTCCAAACAATCGGGTTGCCTGTGTTTGTTTCTTCAGACACCTTCTATAACCCGAGCCCAGTCATCGAGCGCATCGTCTTGCCCTACGACGAGTTGAATCGTTAGTTGGCGATACCCGGCATCCCGCAGTGCTCGAATGCGTTCGCGTAAATCGTCTACACCTCCGGTCAAGGTCATCTCGCGTATCAAATCTCCGGTGATTAGATTTTTCTCTTCCGGAAGTACCCATTGCAGTTCGCCACGATAAAGTTGCATGTAGCGCGTGTCCAATGGCCGATATGCATCGTATATTCTCTGGTATTCGGCGACTATCGCGCTGAGATTTGTCGCCCCGAGCATCCCCAAATCTATCTGCGCTTCGGACTTGATAAGGTGTTGCAACACCATTGCGACGTGCGGACCGGCTTGAGCAATCGCCCGCGGGCTATCATAAGGTTCGTTTTTCTCAAGAACGCAGCCCATTGTAAATCCAGTCGTATAACAAGATGTCGGTTCTTGGCCTGCAACGACCCATTGCTTGAGCATATCGTTTAGATCTGCGATAGCTTGTGATGCTCCGTTCATATAATTCATCCACCCGAGGCCCAATTCTGCACCGAGTTTTCGAGATTTAGGCCCCATGGCTGAGAGATGCCATGTGATTGGATCATCGCAGTCGACTAAATTGGGCCAAGGATGCATTAGCTTGATTTTGCGGGGCGCCCCTTCAACTTCGCAATCGACGATATTTCCAGCTAAAAGTTCGGTGACTACCCGCAAGTACTCCCGCACTTCCTTAAGTGTGACAGCATGCATGCCGAACAGACTACGTGCGGTATGGCCTGTCCCCAACCCAAAATCAATTCGCCCTGGGGCCAGTTTGGCCAGTGTTGCCAGCCCGTTTGCTAATGCAGGAGCTATCCGAACTGAAGGTACGGCGACACCAAGGCCTAACCGAATACGATCGGTTTCCATTACAGTTGCCCCCATGGCGACAAAGATATCAGCGGCATATAGGGGGCTGTCATAAAACCACGCATGCGAGAACCCTAAGGCTTCTGCTCGTTTGACGGTTTTCCAGCTATCGGCACCAATAATTCCTGCTATCCCATAATCCATAGCCGTTCTCTCAATGTCTAAGGTTTAGTCATGCTCGCTATCTTTTGTGTTCACATAGCTGTCGAACATCAAAGTTATGTGTTTGAATGTTTTTCGAAAACACACAATTTTTCTGAACGCAATTATCAGCCCTTTAACTCAATTTTTCGATTTCGGAAAAGTCCAGACGTGAGTTGTGATAACGAAGGAGTCATGCAACCGTTTGATTTGGTTTTTCACAGACGGAAAATCTGTCCTCTTCGTCGTGTCGCAATTCAAGAAACCGGTTGTGCGCCAACAAGAGCCCAACGAACGGAGCTCGCCAGATATCCACAAGTGTTCCCTGATTGGCGCTAGCGAATAGACGCCAGGAGTGACGTTCGAGTGCATTGTTTTTTCGAACGACGATATCTCCTGAGGCGCGCAGCAATACTTCAAAAACCTCCATAAAAGTTATCGCATCATTGCCGGTCATGCCTAGCCGATGGAATACATCGTCGTAACACTGCATCCCGATCTGCAACCCACAGATGTTTCCAATACGCTTTCCTTCATCAGAACCCAATAAATCAAGCAATAAAGGTAAACCGACCCGTATATACTCCATTGCGTAATTTCGGCATGCCTTTGCCTTTCTAACCTCAGGCCATGTCTCTTCATTCAAATGCGGTAATGTTTCGGGATCGATGTATGGGCATGATTCATCAGGAGCGAATCGCAATCTCTCTTCTTTGTTTAATTCGTGTTCGTATTCGAAGTAATAGCCCTCTAGACCGGCATCCCCGTCCACGGTTGCCTTAGTACACACAAAGCCCAATTTCGGATTATTCAAGCTAATGCCGTTGTACGCATGCCAACCATGGAGCATTGAATAATTGACTTCTTTGGGGATGGCACATATGGCGGGACCTGCCCATATCCAACGAGGCGGCGGATAACGAATCCACGCTTTGCGATCGTGTTCTTCGTAATATTCGACCCTGACGCCACCTAGTTGATTAGAAAAGTAATGGTATTTCGCAGCCGCAACCGCGTGTGGTAGCCCGTCGAGGCCAAGTTTCTGCAATCCAGGGAGAAATTTTTGGAGGTGCTGTCGGCGAAACAGGCGAAATACAAAATCGGAGGCAATTTTCGGCCCCTTTCCCACAATCAATGACAATACCAAGCCAATGAGCCAGGAATGATAAAGCTGCGCCACCGCAAGAGCACCTTGGCTGCCACCCACATCAGTATTTTCTGATGATGTCACAAATGGCGATCGCCCCAGGGCGCGATAGTCACGGGCATTCCGTGGCGTGCTTTCAGGGTGACCACTGCCTGGGGCTCGACTGGATGACCTGCTAGGGGGCGGGCGCAAAAGCGCTGCAATAGCTGCGCAAGCACGAGCTGAACTTCAAGCATCGCCATCCCGGCTCCGATACACGCACGCGGACCTGCAGCAAACGGTAGATAGCAATAAGAATGTCGCGATTCCGTTCGATTCGCGGCGAACCGATCCGGATCAAACCGCTCTGCCTCCGGCCAATAATCCGGATGGCGGTGTAATGCATACATGGTGATTGCAATATATGCGTCACGCGGTACTCGGTATCCAGAAAATTCGACTTCTTCCGCAGAACGTCGTGCGATACCCCATACCGGTGGGTACAGTCGCATGCTTTCCTGGACAACTTGTTTCAGGTATGGCAACCGTGGAAGATCGTCGCTCATTGCGGCCCGCCCACCCAATACATTTGCCAGCTCACCTCTCAGCCGTCTCTCGATGTCCGGATGTTGTGAAAGTAAATAAAATGTCCAGGTCAAAGCTGTAGACGAGGTTTCATGGCCAGCGAGCATCAGCGTGATAATTTCATCCCTCATCTGTTTTTCGCTCATGCCATGCCCTGTCTGCGGGTCTCGAGCGGCCAATAGCAGATCCACAATGTCCTGTCGGGAACTCCCCTCCTCTCGATGCAATGCCACTAATCCATCCACGATTTCTTCCAGCCGCCGCCTTATACGCAAAAACCTTCTGTTGCTCGGTAGTGGCACCCACGGGAATAGGGTCATAAACGCGCTAAATTGTAACGGGTGCTGGTTAATAATGGCGAGAATATCAACCATTTCGTCAGCCACGTCGTCAATATCGGTGCCAAACAATGTCCGGCTTACAACCTGAAAGGTGATACGGCCCATGTCCCTATCAAGCCATACCGTTTCGAATTCTCCTTTACTTTCCCATTGAGTCACGAGCTGAGCCGTCACGTCATTAATCGTAGCATCGAACGAATTAATCGTGCGGCTGGAAAATACGGGCTGCATCAATCGCCGTTGACGTGCCCAGCTTTCCCCATCATTGGTCACCAGTCCTTTTCCGAGAGTGGTGGAGATAACCCGATAGTCAATTGTATTCTTTGTGTACTTGGGATGGGCCTGGGTTAGGATCTGTCGAACGTAATCAGGATGGTTAACTGCGTAGACTGGGAAAAAACCACGAAATCGAACGACATCTCCGTATTCCCGCATAAGCCCTAACATAAACTCGGGCGGGCTTTGTCGAAACATACGGAACAGGCCACGCAGTCGCGGACCGGGTGGCAAGGGTAAGTGAGAAGGGTCCGTAGATTTCGTCAAAAACATCGCTCCGCTAGAACCTGAAACATAGGCAAATAGGACCCAATGAATTGGTCTCCTGCGGGCTCACTGTTAACTTATTATGCTTTTAGTGTTCAGCCGTTAAGCATGGCGTCGATCTTTTCCACGGTCACCGAAACACTGTGTAAGGCTGGTGTGGCTGACGGTACATCGAGATCGGTCTCGTCAGAGATGTCATTAAAATTGGCTGCGTCGAGTGTCGATGCAACCGAAAGTCTGATCCCTGGGCCATTTTGACCGTAACCATGTGGGAGGCAAACGACACCCGAAATCACCGTGTCACTCACCTCTACCCCCACTTCTATAACTCGTTCGCGTGATGAGACGCGCACACGATCGCCCGTTACGATGGCGATCCGATCAGCGTCGTCAGGGTTGACGAGCAATCGACACGGGTTTTTCCCCTTGACAAGGAAGTGCAGGTTGTTCATCCATGAATTACAGGAGCGCACGTGTCTGCGCCCAATAAGGATCAAGCCCGCCTCTGGAGTATGACTGTCTAAACGCTTGACGTCGTCGATAATTGCCTTTGGGGTTAGGTCTATTTTTTTATTCGGGGTCTTTAGCAATGTCGGTAATTGAGGTTCCATGGGCCCGAGATCGAGACCGTGTGGATTATCCTTAAGTTTCTGGAGACTTACTCCACCCGGCCTGACTCCAAAAAAGTCACCATGAGGTCCGGTGCGCAGAAGAACATCATACAAACGATCAGGTCCTAATTCTTCGCCCACCATCAGCCGGGCCTCCTGGTGGGTCACTTTGTCCCGTAATGGGTGTTCCTTCATATGTTTCTCAAGCAACTCGTTGACTACGGTTTCTTCCAAATCCATCGGATCAGTGCCCGATATCCCTGCTGCAAGATTCAATAGGATTTCCCAGCCGTGTAGCGTGCCTGGTTCGAGATCGAGTGCGGGCGGCGCATATTTTGCGTAATTTCGAACCATATAAGGCACAGAAAACAAAGGAAACGCCGCGTCACGAACGGCAGTCGGTGTCGGGAGGATGAAATCTGCAAAACGAGTTGTCTCATTAACGTACACATCAACCGACACCATTAAATCGAGATTCGCCAAGGCCGTTGCTGTTCTCTCCGTGTTCGGTATCGAGCTGACGGGGTTGCCGGTGACGGTAAACAGGCCACGAATTTGACCGTACCCAGGAGTCATTATTTCCTCTGCTAGAGCAACGGCAGGAAGTATGCCTCCGATTTCCGGGAGGTTTTTAACTCGGGAGCGAAACTTCGCATAGGGCGGCTGATCACCATCGTAGGTGTCATTCAGGATCAACGACGGGACTACGCCGCAGGGAAACATGGCACCACCGGGTTGGTCGAGATTTCCACTCAAAATGTTTAGGACATCTATGAGCCAAGACGTTATCGAGCCGAATTTTTGCAACGACGTTCCAACTCTTCCGTAGCAAGCAGCGCGCCGCGCGGCAAAGAACTCTATGGCGAGTTGTTGGATCGTTTCACTCGGGATCCCCGTAATGGTGGTCACCCGCTCAGGCGGGAATTTGGCAGCGATCCGTCGAACAGTGGCGACCTGGCTTTCATCTACTAATGCCTCAACAGATCCTAAATTTATTAAATTCTTGGAAAACGCCACGTTCAAGATACCCAATAACATCTGGGCGTCTGTCGACGGCCTAATCGATACGTGTTGAGTCGCTAAAATAGAAGTCTCCGTGAACCGCGGATCCACCACGACGACCTTAACGCCCTTTTTACCCATTTCCTTTAGACGGCGAGGCATGCCCGGTGCCGTTAGCAAGCTCCCGCCAGACGCGGCGGGATTCGCACCAATAATTAACAGATACTCAGTGCGGTCTAAATCGGGTACAGGTATGGCTGCTTGATCGCCAAACAAAAGGCCGCTGGAAAGAAGTTTTGGAGCGTGATCTATACTAGATGTTGCGTAGGCGTTTTTGGACTTTAGTGCGCTTCCGAAGACCCCGAGGTAAAGCATTATTCCTGGATGGTGGATCGTGGCGTTACCAGCGTACGTGGCCAGTCCGTCGAAACCGTAGTTTTTTTGTATGGCTTGAGCGCGTTCAGCGATTTCGTTAAACGCTAGATCCCAACTGGTTTCTTCAAAATCATTGCCTTTCTTACGTAAAGGCTTCGTTACTAAGTCGGGATCCTCATGAATCTTCGTCATTGCGTGGGACTTGGCACACACGAACCCTTTACTAAAAGGATCTTCCTTGTCCCCACGAGCTGAGACCACTTTCTGATTTTCAGTATCGACCTCTAGAACAATACCGCAATTGGCTTCGCAGAAAGGGCAGACCCCGACCTGATTAACTATGTTAGTGTCAGTGTGACATTCGGCCATTGACGTTCTCCCGCCTTTGATTTTGAATCTAATCCAGTGTCAGTTGATTACCGTATGTAGTCCGCAATTTACTTTCAGCGGGCTTGTAAATATTTGCCTTCGTTAGATCCCCACCGGTCCAGCTCGCTACCCGAGGATCCATGAGCTTATAAAAAATCGGGGGGGCCATCGCCGCCATAAACATTATAGGATAGCAATATGGCAGAATCGGTGCTTCGTTTACATTCCGTAACGCCTGATACCAACGAGTGGATTTAGAATGGTGCGGGGAATGCCGCACAAAATTCAGTAACAAATTATTAGACACCAACATGTTCGTATTCCAGGAGTGCCGAAGTGTCGGGGCTTTATAACTACCATCCTCGTTTAATTCCCTTTTCAGACCATAATGCTGGCAGTACTCTATGAGACTTAAATACCACCAACAGACGTACATCTGCAGCAATAATAAGGGCAGTACTATTAATCCAAACGCAATTGTCAGTCCGCCGAACAAGCTGCCCGTCATTAGATACTGCTGAAGTGTTTCGTTCTCTATATGCCAAGCGCCCTTCCCTTTTCGCTCCAAACGTCTTTTTTCCAAAGCCCACGATTCCCTAAAGAAACCTGGTTGCTGTCGTACGAATCCAAAATGGTAAAGCGATTCCCCCATCTGGGAACTGGCAGAATCAACGGGTGTACAGACATCAACATGATGCCGATTAAG
>Ga0310345_10004173_pt1 | contig 13262 bp, 7 predicted proteins | sample HC15DNA20500_MG_FD_204667 | JGI IMG/M metagenome (GOLD analysis project Ga0310345, IMG submission 204667) | Marine microbial communities from station ALOHA, North Pacific Subtropical Gyre - HC15-DNA-20-500_MG | ecosystem: Environmental > Aquatic > Marine > Oceanic | place: Pacific Ocean: North... | reverse complement strand
TCATGTCGAATGCACGCGCCTCACCACCCCATACTTCTGCACACACGCGCGTCAGCGCCGCTGTCAACGTCGTCTTACCATGGTCAACGTGACCAATTGTACCTACGTTTACGTGTACCTTATTACGTTCAAATTTTCCCTTCGCCACAATTTCACCTCACGAAATTAATCTAAATTAAATGAATCTTAAGCTTTGTTCTTGTTGATGATGCCTTCAGCCACGCTGGACGGAACTTCACCATACTTCAGGAATTCCATGGTGTACGTCGCACGACCCTGAGTTGCGGAACGCAAATCTGTGGCATAACCGAACATTTCAGCTAACGGCACTTCAGCATTGATGATCTTGCCGCTCGAGCTGTCATCCATACCCTGCACCATACCACGACGACGGTTCAGGTCGCCCATCACGTCACCCATGTTCTCTTCTGGCGTAACAACTTCCACCTTCATGATTGGCTCAAGCAGCGCTGGATCCGCCATCAAAGCACCTTTTTTCAGTGCCATGGAACCAGCAATCTTGAACGCCATCTCACTGGAGTCAACGTCGTGGAAAGAGCCGTCATAGCAGGTCACTTTCATCGCCAGCAACGGATAACCAGCCAGGCAACCGTTCTGCATCTGCTCCTGCACACCACGATCAACCGCAGGAATGTATTCGCGAGGAATCGCACCACCTACGATTTCGTTGACAAATTCGTACTCTTCATCAGCAGGCAGCGGCTCAAGACGCAACCAGCAATGACCGTATTGACCACGTCCACCCGACTGCTTAACGTGCTTACCTTCGACCTCAACCATTTTACGGATAGTCTCACGGTAGGCCACCTGAGGCTTGCCAATATTGGCCTCAACGTTAAACTCGCGACGCATACGGTCAACCAGTACATCCAGGTGAAGCTCACCCATACCAGAAATAATGGTCTGGCCAGACTCCTCATCGGTCTCAACACGGAAAGAAGGGTCTTCCTGGGCAAGTTTACCCAGTGCGATACCCATTTTCTCCTGGTCAGCCTTGGTTTTAGGCTCAACTGCAACCGAGATCACGGGATCCGGGAAGTCCATACGTTCCAGAACGACCAGACGATCAGGCGAACACAATGTTTCACCTGTCGTTACATCTTTCAGGCCGATTGCAGCCGCGATATCACCGGCACGCACTTCTTTGATTTCTTCACGGTTGTTGGCACGCATTTGCACCATACGACCGATACGCTCTTTCTTCAGCTTGACGGAGTTCATCACCGCGTCACCTGAGTTCAGCGTACCTGAGTACACACGGAAGAAAGTCAACGTACCGACGAATGGGTCTGTTGCAATTTTGAATGCCAGTGCTGCAAAAGGCGCGTCATCATCAGACTCACAGTTAACAACCGAACCGTCTTCCAGAACACCTTCGATGTCCTTCACTTCTGTTGGCGAAGGAAGGAACTCAACAACTGCGTCCAGAACAGCCTGAACACCCTTGTTTTTGAAAGCCGATCCGCAGAAAGTAGGCACAATTTCGTTGTCCAGCGTACGCTGACGCAAACCAGCCTTGATCTCTTCTTCGCTAAGCTCTTCACCTTCGAGGTACTTGTTCATCACCTCTTCATTGGCTTCAGCCGCGGCCTCAACCATGTATTCACGCCACTTCTCAGCCTCAGCCTGCATGTCAGCCGGAATATCTTCATAAGCAACGGTGACACCCATGTCCTCATTGCTCCAGACGATGCTCTTCATTTTCACGAGGTCGATAACACCACGAAAATCATCTTCAGCACCGATAGCCAGCTGCATAGGCACAGGAGAAGCACCAAGGCGATTCTTGACCTGATCAACCACTTTCAGGAAGTTAGCGCCAGCACGATCCATCTTGTTAACGAAAATGAGTCGAGGCACCTCATAACGGTTGGCCTGACGCCATACCGTTTCGGTTTGCGGCTGGACCCCCGATGAGGCGCACAACACAACGACTGCACCATCAAGAACACGCAGTGAACGCTCGACTTCAATCGTGAAGTCAACGTGCCCGGGTGTGTCGATGATGTTGACACGGTGTTCATCGAACTGCTGGCTCATACCACGCCAGAATGTGGTTACAGCAGCAGAGGTGATCGTAATGCCACGCTCCTGCTCCTGCTCCATCCAGTCCATGGTGGCGGCACCATCGTGCACCTCACCAATTTTGTGGTTCATACCGGTGTAGAACAGAACACGTTCTGTTGTCGTTGTTTTACCAGCATCCACGTGTGCACAGATGCCGATATTCCTGTAGCGACTCAAAGGAGTTTTTCTAGCCACAATTGCACCTATATTTTAAACAAAATAAATGGATATTCGTTATCAGAAACGATAGTGCGAGAACGCCTTGTTAGCTTCAGCCATACGGTGCACGTCTTCACGCTTCTTGACCGCGCTACCACGACCCTGCGCCGCATCACCAATTTCGCCAGCCAAACGCAATGCCATGGACTTTTCGCCACGCTTGCGGGCGTGCTCAACCAGCCAACGCATTGCCAGTGCACTGCGGCGCTCAGCACGAACCTCTACAGGCACCTGGTATGTTGCACCACCAACTCGGCGAGACTTCACCTCTACCATTGGTGCAATCGCTTCCAGCGCCTGCTCGAATGTTTCCAGCGGGTCGTTACCGGAGTTTTTGCTTACGGTATCCAGGGCACCGTAAACAATACGCTCAGCAACCGACTTTTTGCCGTCTTCCATCACGTGGTTCATGAACTTGGCCAGCACTTTGCTGCCATATTTGGCGTCAGGCAGGATCTCGCGCTTCGCCGCAACTCTTCTTCTAGGCATTTCTTAAACCTCTTTGTTCAGGTAACTCCGTGATTCATCAGAGCGCCTGGCCAATCAATACTGGCTCAGAACCTGACCACACGGCCTTACTGATAAAATAATTAAATAAAATAACGACCGAATTAACCTTTCGGACGCTTGGCACCGTACTTGGAGCGACCTTGACGACGCGCAGACACACCGGAAGTGTCCAGACTGCCGCGAACCGTGTGATAACGCACACCTGGCAAATCCTTTACACGACCACCGCGAATCAGGATCACAGAGTGCTCCTGCAGGTTGTGGCCTTCACCACCGATGTAAGATGTGACTTCATAGCCATTTGTCAGCCGCACACGACAGACTTTACGCAGAGCCGAGTTCGGCTTCTTAGGTGTCGTCGTATAAACGCGAGTACATACTCCACGCTTCTGCGGGCAACCCTGAAGAGCCGGCACGTCGTTCTTGGCGACCTTGCTCTTACGTGGTTTTCGAACCAACTGGTTGATAGTTGCCATTCATTTCTCCTGGATTTCTCATTAAAACGCTAATACGCCGGCGTGACAGGGCTTGCTGGACCCCTTTCTAGTTGTCCAGTTCGCATTACACACCAGCGTAAAGGATGCGGAGTTTAAATACCCCGCACCCTATAGTCAACTGAATTCCGGCCTGACCCTAAGATCAAACGCCTGTTTTCAGAGCTTCTGTCAGCGCTGCTTCGACTTCGCTGGCCGTTACACCAGCACCTTCTTCGCCTGCAGCACGGTTTGCTGCCGCCATCTGGCGACGGGATTCATGGTATGCCAGCCCCGTACCCGCAGGTATCAGGCGACCCACCACGACATTCTCTTTCAGACCACGCAGGTAATCACGCTTGCCTGTCACTGCTGCCTCAGTCAGTACCCGTGTCGTTTCCTGGAAGGAAGCTGCCGAGATAAATGACTCAGTTGCCAGCGAGGCTTTTGTAATACCCAGCAGTTGGCGCTGGAACTGCGCTTCGATCTTGCCATCAGCACGCAGCTTGTCGTTCTCTTCCAGCACCTGAGTGATCGTGACCTGTTCGCCGCGAATCAATGTTGAATCACCTGGTTCAGTGATTTCTACCTTGCGCAGCATCTGACGCACAATCACTTCGATGTGTTTATCGTTAATGCGCACACCTTGCAGTCGGTAAACTTCCTGTACTTCATTCACGATATGCTCTGCCAGCGCCTGAACACCCTTCAGACGCAGAATGTCATGCGGTGACTGAGGACCATCTGAAACCACTTCACCTTTCTCGATGGTTTCACCTTCAAACACGGTCATGGCACGCCATTTCGGAATCAGCGTCTCATAATGCGTGCTGCCATCTGGCATTGAATCGCCTTCTTTCGGTGTAATGACCAGACGTCGCTTGCCTTTTGTCTCTTTACCAAAGCTGACCGTACCGGAAATCTCTGCAAGAATGGCAGGCTCTTTCGGCTTACGTGCTTCGAAGAGATCGGCAACACGTGGCAGACCACCCGTAATATCACGCGTTTTCGAGCCTTCCTGAGGAATACGGGCAATAACATCACCCACGTTCAGGTCAGCACCATCCTGTACACCGATGATGGAGTGCGATGGCAGGAAGTAAACAGCAGGCATATTAGTACCTGGCAGCATAACCTCATTTCCATCAGCGTCTAGCAGGTTTACCGCTGGCCGCAGCTCTTTCGCTGCCGAAGGACGTTCTGCAGGATCAATCACTGTCAGGCTGGACAGACCTGTGATTTCATCGGTCTGGCGACGGACTGTAAGCCCTTCTTCCATACTGGTAAATTTAACTTTACCTTCCACCTCAGAGATAATCGGGTGAGTATGCGGGTCCCAGGTTGCTACAACCTGACCAGACTCAACTTTACGATCTTCAGCCAATGTGACCAGAGCACCATAAGGCAGCTTGTACTTTTCACGCTCACGCCCTGCTTCATCGTTAACAATCAGCTCACCGGAGCGTGATACGACAACAAGGTTACCTTCACGGTTCTGTACAGTTTTCATGTTGTGCAGATGAACTGTACCGGTTGTTCGCACTTGTACGTTGTCCGCAGCGGTTGCTCGCGATGCCGCACCACCGATGTGGAAGGTACGCATCGTCAACTGTGTACCCGGCTCACCGATAGACTGTGCAGCAATAACACCAACAGCCTCACCGACGTTAGCCAGATGACCGCGAGCCAGGTCACGACCATAACACTGACGACAAACACCAAAGCGGGTATCACAGGTTATTGCCGAGCGAACGTGCACTTCGTCAATACCCATGATTTCGAGCTTTTCGACCGTCTTCTCATCGAGCATGGTACCGGCTTCCACCAGCACTTCACCGGTCTCATCATGTACCACATCATCAATGACTACCCGGCCCAGCACTCGCTCACCCAGGGCTGCAATGATGTCGCCACCCTCAATGATAGGGCGCATGGGCAGCCCTGAAGTAGTGCCACAATCTTCTTCGGTGATAACGAGATCCTGAGAGATATCAACCAGACGTCGAGTCAGGTAACCTGAGCTAGCAGTCTTCAGTGCGGTATCAGCCAGACCTTTACGGGCACCGTGAGTCGATGTGAAGTACTGCACAACGCTCAAGCCTTCCCGGAAGTTGGCCGTAATTGGCGTTTCAATAATGGAGCCATCCGGACGAGCCATCAGGCCACGCATACCAGCCAACTGACGAATCTGGGCGGGGGAACCACGAGCACCTGAATCTGAGTATACATACACAGAGTTAAAGGACTCCTGACGCTCTTCCTCGCCATCCTTGTTGATAACCGGCTCAGTTGACAGGCCTTCCATCATGGACTTGGCGACCAGATCGTTGGCGCGCGACCAGATATCGATCACCTTGTTGTATTTCTCACCCTGGGTCACCAGGCCGGAAGCATACTGATTCTCGATTTCTTCAACTTCAGCCTCTGCCTGACCGATAATTTTCGCTTTGGCATCCGGAATAACGAAATCGTTAACACCAATTGAAGAGCCGGAAATTGTTGAATAGCGATAACCGGTGTACATCAGTTGGTCAGCAAAAATAACTGTTTCCTTCAGACCAACGTTACGGTAACAGGCGTTCAATATGCCGGAAATCTGCTTCTTGGTCATCTTTTGATTGACCATGGTAAATGGCAGACCTTCTGGCACGATGTTGAACAACAAGACTCGACCAACGGTTGTATCAACCATGCGGCGAACTTTTTCGGATTCACCGGCATCGTTGAGTTCAAAATCCTCCAGACGGACTTTAATACGCGCCTGAAGATCAACTGAACCTGTATCGTAAGCACGCTTCACTTCATCAGCATCGGCGAAGACCATACCTTCGCCTTTACCATTCACGCGCTCACGGGTCATGTAATACAGACCCAATACCACGTCCTGGGAAGGCACAATGATCGGCTCACCGTTTGCCGGTGCCAGGATGTTATTGGTCGACATCATCAAGGTACGCGCTTCCAGCTGGGCTTCCAGTGTCAACGGTACGTGAACAGCCATCTGGTCACCGTCGAAGTCGGCGTTATAAGCAGCACAGACCAATGGATGAAGCTGAATCGCCTTACCTTCGATCAGTACCGGCTCAAATGCCTGGATGCCCAAACGGTGAAGTGTTGGTGCACGGTTCAGCATGACCGGATGTTCACGAATCACTTCGGCCAGGATATCCCATACTTCCGGCGTTTCGCGCTCAACCATCTTTTTAGCAGCCTTGATCGTAGTCGCCAGACCACGACGCTCCAACTTGCCAAATATGAAAGGCTTGAACAGCTCAAGTGCCATCTTCTTCGGCAGACCACACTGATGCAGTTTCAGTGTTGGACCAACCACGATAACCGAACGGCCAGAGTAATCAACACGCTTACCCAGCAGGTTCTGACGGAAACGACCCTGCTTACCCTTGATCATATCGGCCAAAGATTTCAGAGGACGCTTGTTGGAACCAGTAATGGCTCGGCCACGACGACCATTATCAAGCAGGGCGTCAACCGCTTCTTGCAGCATGCGCTTCTCGTTACGCACAATGATGTCAGGCGCATTCAGGTCAAGCAGGCGCTTCAGACGGTTATTACGGTTAATGACGCGGCGATACAGATCGTTCAGATCTGATGTCGCGAAACGGCCGCCATCCAGTGGCACCAAAGGACGCAGGTCCGGCGGCAACACTGGCAGTACAGTCAGCACCATCCAGTCAGGCTTATTACCTGAATCAGCAAAGGCTTCCAACAGCTTCAGGCGCTTGGACAGCTTTTTCAGCTTGGTTTCTGAATTCGTCGCCGGAATCTCTTCGCGCAGGCGATTAATTTCACCCGGCAGGTCCAGATCACGCATCAGATCCTGAATGGCTTCAGCGCCCATCTTGGCTTCGAATTCATCACTGAATTCTTCCATCGCTTCGTAGTACTGCTCATCTGTCAGCAACTGGCCTTTTTCCAGCGTAGTCATACCTGGATCAGTCACGACAAATGATTCAAAGTACAGAATGCGCTCGATATCTCGCAACGTCATGTCCAGCAACAGACCAATGCGTGACGGCAGTGACTTCAGGAACCAGATGTGAGCGACAGGGCTGGCCAGTTCAATGTGACCCATACGGTCACGACGAACTTTAGACAGGGCAACTTCTACACCGCACTTTTCACAAATTACACCACGGTGCTTCAGGCGCTTGTACTTGCCACAAAGGCACTCATAGTCTTTAACCGGACCAAAAATTTTGGCACAGAACAGACCATCACGCTCTGGCTTGAATGTACGGTAGTTAATAGTCTCTGGCTTTTTCACTTCACCAAATGACCAGGCCCGGATCATCTCCGGAGAGGCGAGTCCGATGCGAATGGCGTCAAACTCATCACTTTGCGATTGTGACTTCAATAAACCCAGCAAGTCTTTCATACTATTTTCCTCCACCTGTAAAGCGACACGTCAGCTTTACAGGCATCACAAGTTCGACGATTCGTTATTTACCGGAAACTTCCAGATCCATATCGATACCCAGTGAGCGGATCTCTTTCAACAATACGTTGAAGGACTCCGGCATCCCTGGTTCCATACGGTGGTCACCATCGACGATGTTTTTGTACATCTTGGTACGTCCCGCCACGTCATCAGACTTGACCGTCAACATTTCCTGCAGGGTATAGGCAGCACCATAAGCTTCCAGCGCCCACACTTCCATTTCACCGAATCGCTGACCACCAAACTGCGCCTTACCACCCAGCGGCTGCTGAGTCACCAGACTATAGGAGCCAGTCGAACGGGCATGCATCTTGTCATCCACCAGGTGGTTCAACTTGAGCATGTACATGATTCCCACGGTAACCTTGCGATCAAAGGCATTACCGGTACGACCATCATACAATGTGACCTGACCACTATCTTCCATACCGGCCAGCTTCAGCATTTCCTTGATCTCAGGCTCATTGGCACCATCAAACACCGGCGTCGCCATCGGCACACCATTGCGCAGGTTTGAGGCCAACTCCATGATTTCCTCATCACTGAAATCTTCCAGCGACTCTTTCTTTGTGCCTACGCTGTTGTAGATGTCATTCAGCAATGAACGGACTTCTTCAACTTTGCGTTTTTCTTCCAGCATACGGTTGATACGATCACCAAGGCCTTTTGCTGCAGCACCCAGGTGGGTTTCCAACACCTGACCCACGTTCATACGTGAAGGTACACCCAGCGGGTTAAGAACGATGTCAACCGGATTGCCACTTTCATCAAATGGCATATCTTCTACCGGCATAATGGCTGAAATCACACCTTTGTTACCGTGACGACCCGCCAGTTTGTCACCAGGCTGGATGCGACGCTTGATTGCCAGGTAGACCTTAACAATCTTCAACACACCAGGCGCCAGGTCATCTCCCTGGGTCAGCTTGCGACGCTTGTCTTCAAAACGTTCATCGAGTTCTTCGCGACGTGTTTTAAGATGGGCTTCAGCCAGCTCCAACTGTTTGTTGAGCTCTTCGTCTGCCAGGCGTAACTTGAACCAGTCGTCAGCACCCAAGCCATCCAGATACTCTTCAGTCAGTTCAGCACCTTTTTTGAGCCCTGGCCCACCGGCAACTTTTGCACCCAGCAGGGCACTCTTGAGACGGTAGAATGTCGCGCCCTGAACAATGCGGAACTCATCATTGATGTCTTTGCGCACGCCATCCAGTTGAGCTTTTTCAATTTCTTTCGCTCTCTGGTCTTTTTCAAGGCCATCACGTGTAAAGACCTGTACGTCAATCACGGTACCTTTAACACTTGAAGGCACGCGCAGTGACGTATCTTTCACATCAGAGGCTTTTTCACCAAAGATGGCACGCAGCAGTTTTTCCTCTGGCGTCAGTTGCGTCTCACCTTTCGGAGTGACCTTACCTACGAGAATATCGCCAGCACCGACTTCAGCGCCGATATAAACGATACCTGCCTCATCCAGTTTACCCAACGCACCTTCACCAACATTCGGTATATCAGAAGTGACTTCTTCCGCACCCAGCTTAGTGTCACGAGCCACACAGGTCAGTTCCTGAATATGAATGGTCGTCAGACGATCCTCGCTGACCACGCGCTCCGAAATCAGAATCGAGTCCTCAAAGTTGTAACCATTCCAGGGCATGAACGCCAGGCGCATGTTCTGTCCCAGTGCCAACTCGCCGATGTCTACAGACGGGCCGTCAGCCAGGATATCTCCTCGACTGATGCGGTCACCTTCTTTTACCAGAGGCTTCTGTGTAATACAGGTATTTTGGTTGGATCTTGTGTACTTAGTCAGGTTATAAATATCAACGCCAGCCTCACCGGCTGCTGTCTCATCATCATTCACACGAACAATGATTCGTGATGCGTCAACACTCTCGATGTAACCACCGTGATCGGCAACCACACAAACACCAGAGTCATGTGCCACATTGCGTTCCAGTCCAGTACCAACCAATGGCACCTCTGCACGCAAGGTAGGAACAGCCTGACGCTGCATGTTTGAACCCATCAAGGCCCGGTTCGCATCATCATGCTCAAGGAAAGGAATCAACGCTGCGGCAACAGACACCATTTGCTGAGGCGCAACATCCATGTAGTTGATCTGCTCTTTTGGCATTAACGTGGTTTCACCGTTATAACGTACGGTGACCAGGTCATCGACAAAGCGACCTTCCTTATCCAGGCTTGCACTTGCCTGGGCAACGACATACTGCCCTTCATCAATTGCTGACAGGTAATCAATTTCATCACTGACTTTGCCATCAATGATTCGACGATAAGGACTTTCCAGGAAACCATAGTCGTTAGTACGAGCATAAGTTGCCATGGAGTTGATCAAACCAATGTTCGGACCTTCCGGCGTCTCAATCGGACAAACGCGCCCGTAGTGAGTCGGGTGAACGTCACGAACTTCAAAGCCAGCGCGCTCACGCGTCAGACCACCTGGCCCCAATGCAGAAACGCGACGCTTGTGCGTCACTTCTGACAATGGGTTATTCTGATCCATAAACTGTGACAACTGGCTTGAACCAAAGAATTCTTTGATAGCTGCTGCAACAGGTTTGGCGTTGATCATGTCCTGAGGCATCAACCCCTCAGAATCTGCCATGCTCAAACGCTCTTTCACTGCACGCTCAACACGCACCAGGCCCACACGGAACTGGTTTTCAGCCATCTCACCCACAGAGCGGATACGTCGGTTACCCAGATGATCAATATCATCCACTGTACCGAAGCCGTTACGGATACCGACCAGCGTTTTCAGCACATCAACGATATCATCAATGCTCAACACGCCTTCGCCTGTAGCCTCTTCACGACCCAGGCGACGGTTAAATTTCATACGGCCAACAGCAGACAGGTCATAACGCTCTTGCGAAAAGAACAAATTGCTGAACAGGTTTTCTGCCGAGTCTTTGGTTGGCGGCTCACCAGGACGCATCATGCGGTAAATTTCTACCAGCGCATCCAGACGTGATGTGGTTGTATCGGTACGCAATGTATCAGACACGAAAGGACCACAATCCAGATCATTGGTGTAAATTGTCTGGAACTCTTCGACTCCCGCTTCAATCATGCCATCCAGCATTTCCTGACTGACAAGAGCGTTACATTCAAAGAGAATCTCACCCGTTTCAGGGTTAACAATGTCTTTTGCCAGAGACTGACCTGTCACGTACTCTGCGCTGACTTTCAACTCAGCAAGCTTGGCCTTTTCCATTTGGCGAATATGGCGCGCCGTGATACGACGACCAGACTCGACAATGACTTCGCCCTTCTTGTCGGTGACATCAAAGTTCAACACCTCACCGCGCAGCCGCGATGGTACCAACTCCAGCATCACCTCTTCGGCGCTTTTGCCAACGCGGTAGCTGTTGTTCTCGTAGAACATGGACAGAATCTGTTCAGACGTAAAGTCCAGCGCACGCAGCAACACAGTCGCAGGCAACTTACGGCGACGGTCAATACGTACGAAAACCAGATCTTTGGGATCAAATTCAAAATCCAGCCATGAACCACGGTATGGAATAATGCGTGCTGAATACAGCAACTTGCCTGAACTGTGAGTCTTGCCACGATCATGGTCAAAGAACACGCCCGGGGAGCGATGCAGCTGTGACACCACAACACGCTCAGTACCATTGATGACAAACGTACCGCTACCTGTCATCAATGGGATTTCACCCATGTACACTTCTTGCTCTTTGATATCTTTGATCGCTTGAGTCGTGGATTCTTTATCGTAAAGAATCAGCCGTACTCGTACGCGAAGAGATGCGGAGTATGTAGTACCCCGAAGTTGACATTCTTTAACGTCAAATACCGGCTTGCCGAGTTCATAGCTGACATACTCCAGCACAGCTTTGCCAGAGTAGCTAACGATGGGGAAAACGGACTTGAATGCGGCATGTAGGCCCTGGTCCTGGCGATCTGCTGCGGACCGGTCGGCCTGGGTAAATTGCCTGTAAGAATCAATCTGCGTGGACAAAAGATACGGAATATCCATCGCAGGCGGCAGTTTACCAAAATCTTTGCGGATACGTTTCTTCTCGGTATACGAATAGGCCATTGTGTTTTCCTAGCAAGTATGTCTGTTGATACCCGGACTTTCACCTGTCTTGGCACGGGGGACGTCGGATAAACCCCAACCTTGATCTACTAAATTATCCGACCGCATAACATCAAACACCGACAGAGGGATATACCCCCTGCCGGCATTTAATATAAACGTCTGATTTGTAAAACAAATCAGCGTTATTACTTCAGCTCAACCTTGGCGCCAGCTTCTTCAAGCTGCTTCTTGGCGTCTTCGGCGTCGTCTTTGCTGACAGCTTCTTTCAGTGTAGAAGGTGCGCCGTCAACCAGCTCTTTCGCTTCTTTCAGACCCAGGCCTGTGATAGCGCGAACCACTTTAATGACGTTCACTTTCTTGTCGCCTGCAGCTTCCAGAACGATGTCAAATTCAGTTTTCTCTTCTGCAGCAGGCGCATCGCCAGCAGCAGCAGGGCCAGCAACGGCAACAGCAGCAGCGGCAGAAACACCGAACTTCTCTTCCATTGCAGAAACCAGTTCAACAACGTCCATTACAGACATTTCAGCAATTGCATTCAGAATATCGTCTTTAGACAGAGCCATGACTCATATCTCCTAATATATAAAGTAAAAAAAGTTTCTCGTTTCGATGCGTCGTTACGCTGCTTCTTTCTGGTCGCGAACAGCCGCGACCGCACGAGTGACCTTGCTGGGTACTTCGTTGAAAGTACGTGCCAGTTTGGTAACAGGTGCAAGCATAACGCTCATCAACGAAGCCAATGCCTGGTCGTATGTCGGCAATGTAGCGAGTACGTCAATGCGTTCTGCGCCCATTAATTGCCCACCGACTGACAGTGCTTTAATTTCGAACTTGTCATTTCCCTTGGAGAAATCTTTCAGCACGCGTGCAGCGGCGCCTGGATCTTCCATAGAAAACGCAAGAATCGTCGGACCCGTCAGCGCTTCCTGAATACATTCGTACTCAGTACCTTCCACAGCACGCTTCAACAGGGTGTTACGGACAACCCGCAGGTACACACCCTGTTCACGCGCTGTTTTACGGAGCGCTGTCAAATCAGATACAGTGACACCGCGATAATCGGCAAGCACTGCAGACAAAGCACTGGTAGCAGCTTCATTGACTTCGGAAACGATTTGTTTCTTATCTTCAAGCCTAATAGCCACTAGCTTTACTCCTGATCTGGATCGACTAGACTGCCGTCGATCCGATTTTTGTTTCCCTGATCATCAACAAATGTGATGACAGGATGATCTGGTGGAATGACTGCAATAGCTTTGCAAGCTATTGAGTCGGGTTTCACCATCTGCGTAGGAAATTAAGTCAGCACTAGCAAAGCTACCACTGGCACCTACGGTCTTTGACGGCCCTGTCCGGTCATTTCATAACCGGCCAGCACCCCAAAGTCTGTTCGGGCGATTGATACAGCGCCCTGAATTCGTCT
>Ga0310345_10004172_pt1 | contig 13264 bp, 10 predicted proteins | sample HC15DNA20500_MG_FD_204667 | JGI IMG/M metagenome (GOLD analysis project Ga0310345, IMG submission 204667) | Marine microbial communities from station ALOHA, North Pacific Subtropical Gyre - HC15-DNA-20-500_MG | ecosystem: Environmental > Aquatic > Marine > Oceanic | place: Pacific Ocean: North... | reverse complement strand
AGATGGTGGTGCTCCCGGAGCTGGCAGACCAGGAGAACCGCAGCCGGATTGTCGAGGATCTCTTCTACTGGGAGGGTCTGGTCCGAGTACAAGATCTGGAAGGCAGGAAAATCGGTCATGGGTACGTGGAGCTGACAGGCTATGGAAACGGTCGTCGACCAGCAATCTAGTCTGAAACTTCAAGAATACGTCGCACGTCTCTTGTCCTCCGAAGGTGCCGCCAACGGGTGAACTACCAGCCTTACGTGGCAAGTCCGGCAGAGCTGCGAACGACTTGACCAGTTAGCAAAATGAGCCCAGGTTCCGAGGAGAGAGCTGGACAACAGCAAGATCTCCCGTCCCGATCAAAGTTTCGTTCTCGAATAGAGCCAGCGCACCTGGGGGCGGGATAGAGCTATTGGACGACTACACGTTGGCGATGTGTGGTCATCTCTCCTGAAGGCGTCTGGCGAAGGATGACGACCATCTCGTAGTTGCCTGGAGGTGCCTTCCCCTCGGCGTCGATCCGGGCGGTCTCGTGCCGGCGAAAATCAGCAAGTTCCTGAGCGCTGAACTCCAGATTGGCCTGTTTCTCCAAGAACATCTGTTCCTGGGCTAACTTACCGGATCCGTCGATGAGTGCCGCAAAGATCTCGACCACACATTTATATTTTTCCCCTGCAGCTGCGAAGCCCAGAGCTTGCGTTGGAATGACGGTGTTGAGTTGAATTTTGCCACTCTTGGTCGAGACCTGGAGCTCGGAGAGAAACTCCTGAAAGAGATGAGGGAACTTCAAGGCGTTGAGTAGGTCACGCTTTGCCATGGATTTCTCATCCGCCTCGATGTAGCTCCTTCGAAAGCGAAGCTCGAGCCGGGGACGGTTGACCTTCACTTTGATCGAGTGAAAGGCACCCAGTTTTCTCCTGTCTGTGGGAACGAAGCCGACCAGGTAGTATTGGGACCGATCTTGGAAGGCCCTCCGGACTCCCTCGCCCAGGTCGTTGCTGTTCACGAACGAGCGTCCCCCAGTGCTCAGGGAAAGGGATATAAGGAAGTCCTGGGGACCGGTGATCTCCGCAAGCGAAGACGAGAATTGGCTGAAGTAGCCCAAACCACTGGTGCTGGCATCGAACGGAGCCGACAGACCCCGGCTGTCGATGCTGTAGATCGAGACCTGGGATCGGTTGGACTGATCGATCGCCGAGCGCAGTGTGCCCCGCAGGCTCGAGGTGTATCCCAGCCCCCGGAGCTCCCGGCTGACGAAGAGCATAATCGGGGTCCGGTGGGGGTAGATCGCGGTCGCCCTGTCCTCGATGATCCGACTCAGAACGGACCCAGCGTCGATAGGGTAGCCACCGGAAAAAAAGATGAGCTGCTTGCGCCCAGGGAGGGAACGCAGCCGAGTCGAGAGCGCCGCCAAAGAAGCGGAAGCCGAAGTCACCTGTTGGTCCAGATTGACCAGAAAGCTTCTACCCAAGGCCACGGCGGCTGAGACCATGGCCTCTACGACGGGTGGAAGTGTTTGCAGGGGTTGGGGAGTCAAGTCAAATGGGGGGACGCTGCTAAAGAGCTCTTCCATGTCTGCAATAAAGCGTGTGAATGAGCTGGATCCCGACGGGTTGACCGGTAGCTTTTCCAGGGCCCGCATTAAACTGGGGACGCTGGAGGTGAAGTTCTGTCTGACATGGAGGCCTTGGCTCAAGCTGGCAATCATCACCCGGTCGTCTGGCGTGAGCCCGGCCTGGAGAAATCCTCGGATCGACTTTCTGACCTGTCTGAGGTCCTGATGGGCAATCGTGTCCAAATCGAGCAGAAAGATGTAGTACCTACTATCTCCCCTTGGAGAAACAGTCTTGATTGTTCCTTTTGCTTCGGAAACAGCTGGTGCGATCTCCTGATCGGCGGCGGGTTGCCGAGACTTCCTTCCCCGGAGCTGCAGAAAAGAGGTGACTTGGCGCTTCCCGTCTTCGTAGAGCTCGATTTCCTCGGGCTTGAGGTCGGACACGAAGAGACCCTCACGGTCCGTCACTACCAGATCGACCAGTACCACGTCCGATTCGGTTCTGAAGCTTGGCTGTTCCCGACTCTGGGCGAACACGGTGGTCTGGCAGAGGACAACATTGGTAGCAAGAAAGCTGAGAAAGAGAGGGTGGATCAGAAGCCTGGACACGTAGGCTATTCTATCAGAGGCTCATCTCTTTTTTCCTCCTGACACGTGCCCGGAGGGCCATGGGTGCTTTTCGGCCCGTCAACCGGGAATAGTAGCTGTGCTAGACTTCCGGCTCATGACCAACATTGACTATCGAGAGTTTGACCGCCAGATCTAGGAAGAGGAGCTGGAGGACTTTGTCCCTTCGCTGGTTTACGACATGCACACCCACATGTGGTCCGAGGAGCACAAAGGGCAGAGTGAGGCCTCTGGCTTGCGCTGGGGAATAGCTGGGCGGCCAAGTTGTATCCCGGCCGCGAAATACACTACCTGGTCCTGGGAACATCGATTGTTGGGATCGACGTAGAAGGCCATAACGACTGGATGGCGGCCCAGATGTCAGCTGATCCCGCCTCTGCCGTGAACCTGCTAGCCTTGCCGGAGATGAGCCCTGAATACGTTGCCGAGCAGGTCTGGGAACATGGTTTCCTCGGACTAAAGCCCTATCGGTCGTTCGCCCTCGATCCTGCCAATGGAAGAATCCAGGACTTTCTCCCCGAGTCCTTCATCGAGGTGGTGCACGATCTCGGACTGGCGATTACCATGCACCTCTCGAAGAAGACCGGGCCGGCGGACCCTGAGAATCTCAAGGATCTGGAGCACTATACTCACAAGTATCCGTGAGCCCAATGGATACTGGCCCACTGCGGCCGCGCCTTCAATCCTTTCATGTTGGAAGAGTCCATTCGCCGACTCAAGGACATGCCGAACCTCTGGTACGACACCTCGGCTGTCAATGACATGTACTCCCACTATCTCCTGATGAAGCACGAGGACCGAAAAAGAGTGATGTTTGGTTCGGACAATGTTGAGGCAGGCTGTGTCCGAGGGAAATACGTCACCTACGGCAAGGCCTGGCAGTATTTCGAGGGCTTCCCGGATCTGACACACTGTGACCCCAGCGCCACTTTCTTCATCTACGAGCAGCTGCGGCAGGAAAGGCAGGTCGCCGAGATACTGGGTTTGAGTCGGGCTGAAATAGAGGATCACTTTTCGGGAAACGCGATCTGCTTCATCAACCAGGTGCGCTCGACGCAAACCAGTTGAGTGCTCTTCCCCGAACCACGAACATCGACAGTACCGTGTCCGGTGTAGGATGGGCACTCCTGCCGGTCGAGGATTGTGACGGGCAAGAGTGCCCATCCTACAGGTTACTGCTCAGTCAGATGTTGATCCTCTCATGGCACGAACTGGAAGGAAAACAGTTTGGCTTTGTCCAGGTGGAATCGCAGCTTGATGGTTTTGCCTCGAAGCGGCGCTAGATCGCTGCTGCCCTTCCAGGTCGCCGTGTGAGAGATCTCGTCCCCTCCGAACTCATCGGAATCTTCCCGCTGGAATCCCGGGATCGATAGACCGGTCTTCGCGTCGAGGATCTCGACGCGCACGTTACCGTAGGCGGGGCCCACGTACTTGTCCACACCGCTGGCATTGATCTGCAGCCGGCCTCCTTCGAAGGTCAGCGGTCTGGTGGTCAGCATGCCCTGGCCGGTTATGGAGGCGAACCCGTCGAGGCGGAGGATGGCCAGACCCACCTGGCCGCGCTGATGCTCCCTGCGGTACTTGAACCAGTGATGACCACTGAATCCCTCGTAGTAGAGCCAGATCTCTCCCCGGTCCTGGCGCACGATCCCGTTGTGAACCGAATAGACCAGATCCTGGTCCCAGCTGCCCTCGGGCCCATTGGGGATGAACTGGCGCCCCTGTCCCACTCGCGTGAACTTCTCGCCATCGCGGCTCCAGAGCAGCTCCACGTTCATCCGATCCATCCAGGGAGACCGGGCCTTGCCGCTGTCCATCCCTGCCGGCGCAACTCCGAACATGTTGTGGTAGACGGACGTAAAGCCCACGAAGCCGCCTTCGTAGGGGAGGACCTCGAGCGTATAGAAGTCTCGGCTTCCCACCGGGTCCTTCTCGTCGGCGTGGAAACAGATGAAGCGGTCGTCGGGATTCCGGTAGGTGGGAGGACTATCCCAGTTGAGAAAATCGGTGCTGGTGGCGAAACCGGCGGTGCGGGTACGGGCCCCTTCGGGATAGATGGGTTCCGGATCCATCCAACGACTGAGGGAGGTGCCAGTTCTGAGGTAGAGGATGTATCTCTGTCGCTTGGAGTCCCACATGAGGTTGTTGTTGGTGTCGCTCCAGTAGGGGACAGCAGGCCGATCGACTTCATAGGACTTCCAGTTGAGACCGTCGGCAGAGTAGGCGGGGAACATCCCCTTCTTCCCATCGTGTTTGTCGAAATAGATCATCTTGTACCGTTCTTGCTCTCGGTCGGTAGCTGGATCGCGGAAGACGGTGTTGCTCCACGCCTCCTTGGAGAAGGGTACAGAGATGAAGTTGGTGTCGTATCCCAGAAACTCGACCTGCCCCAGCTTCGGCTTGATCCAGTGGATACCGTCCTTGGACTCGGCGTAGGAGAGCCACTTCTGGGACCAGTCCCAGTTGACCATCAGATCGTAGAAACGATAGATACCCCGATCCGGGTCGAAGAAGATCTGTCCGCAATCTCCGCCGTGGGAGAGGCCTCCCTTGTGCTCCCAGTCGGCGTCGAGGCGGATGACGGGATTCTCGGGGTACTTGAGGGGCTGGTTCATCAAGCGATAAACCCTAGGGCTCATGGCTTCGATGACATAGTCGTCGATCAGAAGCTGCTTCTGTGAACCGATGGCGAGAGGTGTTTCTGCCGCGGCCTCCAGGCCCAGCAAGGACTGGCCGAGCACGACGAGGGCGATCCACCGGGCTCTCACTGCTTTACGCATTGTCCTTGCTCTCCAGGGTAATGCTCTACTGGGAACTACTCGAGCTTGAAAGAATACAGTTTGGCGTTGCCCAGCACGAACCTGAGCCGGATCTCGCGGCCGGCGACTACAGAAAGGTCTCGACCCCCTTCCCAGGAGACTTTCTGGTAGATGTCTGTCCCCATCAGGGGGCTGCAGTTGGCTGCCTCATAGCCGGGAAGGACCCGACCATCCCGATCTTGCACTTCCACCCGAACATATCCCTTGGCGCTGGGGTTGTCGGTGTAGAACTCGCTGTAGGGCTCTTTCCCGCTGTCCCGTTCGAAATTTGGCCTCGAACCGGTCAAAGAGGACATGTTGACCCATAGGGAGGAGCCACTAAGCTTGAGCCGACGAGTCTGGACCGATCCCTCGCTGGTGGCATCTACGGAGAGGAAGCCGTCCTGACGGATGGTGGCGAGGCCGATCTGGCCGTCATGGTCCTCGGAGGGGGCATTGTGCAGGTTGGTGAAACCCGAGTAGTAGATCCAGACCTTACCGTCTTTGACGATGGGGTTGCCGGAGGGATAGACCATCCCGTTGTCGAAGGCATCGTCCTTGAGGTTGTTGGTGGTAGCCAGGTGCAGGAAAAGCTTCCTGTCCGCAGACCGTTCCCACTCGATGCCGTCACGGCTGGACACCAGCTGCATGTCCATGAAGTGGGTATAGGTGTGGTAGACCCAGAGCAGCCCCAGGAACTGGTTCCCGTAGGGAAAGGCGGAGAGTCCATAGAATTGGGTGTCAGGCGGATCATGCTTGTCCGGTGCGAGCACCTCCTGGGAGTCCCGCCAGTGGATGAAATCGTCGCTGACCATTCGTGACACCTTACGGATAGGCCCGCCTATGGTCTTGTGATAGAGGATGAATTGGCCGGTTTCAGGATGCTGGGTCACGTCAAAGGTGTCCCCGGTTGCCCAGCAAGGGACGATGGCCTTCTCGGCGTAGTTGGTCCAGCGCTTTCCGTCGGGTGAGAACGCCACCCAGATACCGCACTGCTCCCTTTCATGGGTCAACCAGTACAGCAGCTTATAGCGGCGTGAAGGGTCTGGGTCCCGCTTGTCTTTGAGGACGGAGTGGGTCCAGCCGGACCACTTCAGGAAGATGTTGTTGGCCTTGGATCCCTGGAACTCGATCAGACCCAGATCGGGCTTTTCCCATGTGATCCCGTCCTTGGAGGTGGCGTAGCAGAGGAAGTCCTCGACGTTGGGACGTTCGCGGGTGCCAATGGTGTTGTACCACATCTTGAAGATCTGATCTTCTTCGTCCCAGATCACAGTACCGGGTTGGAGCACGAGGTAGCCTTCCCAGGGCCGGTCCGGCTTCAGCAGCGGGTTCTTGGCGTGCTTTCGACCGATGTTCAAGCTTCGCCACACCTGCGTCATCTTCTCGACCAGGTAGTCGTCCACGAAGAGATGAACTCCCGGGCCCACCTCGATCGGGTCAGGTCCTGCCTGGGTGGTCTGGGAGGAGACGGTGAAGGCGATGAGGATACAAAGGGTGGGTAGTAACCATTGTCTGGATTGTCGTAGCTTCATGATTCAGTTCTCCAATTAGTAAGTTCAGTGTCTCCAGCTTCGAGAGTGAAAGCTTTGGCGCCACCTCCAAGTTTCGGGTCAGTTACGGTAGTGGTCAAATTGGATGATTCCGGTGAAGACTTCAGTTCCGCACACTCCTCAGAAAGAGGTTCGGCGACGTCTGACGATCCGACATGAGACGAATCTTTCAGGCCACCGAAAGATATGCCCTGATATTGCACAGGTGCTGGACGAATTCTGCCGTGATCAGGATGTTGTCGCCGACCGTGGGTTCAGGACTCCAGAATTTGGTGTTTTCCCAGTGGCCGTCCTCCAGTTGGTGCTCCACGAACCAATCTCCTAGGCGAATCGTCCATTCTCGGAACTGTTCTTCTCGTGTGGCGACATAGAGGAGGCCCGATCCCCATCCTGACTTGCAAAGCTGCTTGGAGTCGAACTGACATTCGTCGCTGGTCATTGAGAATCTCTGGTATTCCCGAGCCAGGTCGAGCCACTGGGTGTCGCCGGTGGCCATGTAAAGCTGGGAGAGAAAGGCGGCGGCGATGCCCCCGTTGAAGTGGTGTTGCCAGGGTGCGTCCTTCTTGGTGACGTAGAAGGCCTCCTGGTCTTCTGGGTAATTCTGAACCAAGCTCTGGGAGCGGCTGTAGACCGCATAGAGTCTCTTCTCCGGTTCCGGCTGTAGGTCCCAGAGCCGTTGGAACCACTCGCCAGCCTTGATGGAGGCCTCCACCCGACCCGTGAGAGCAAAGCTCATACCCGCTTGAGCGGTGGGGAAGAGCTCCTGCTCAGCGTCCTCACTCCGGTCTGCGCGGGTGCCGTAGAACCCTCCGGTCTCGGGGTCCTGCCAGGTCAGCAGCTGCTCGGTGCCGCGACGAACCAGATCGATCCGTCCCAGCAGGCTGGAGCCGAAGATCAGACAGGCGAGTGGGTAGGAGCCATAGCGTGGATCCTCCGGGCCTTGTGTCGAAATTCCCTCCAGGCGCCCGTCCGGGGTCATCATATTGTGATCGATCCAATTCAGCAGGCAGTGGCCCGCCGAGATTTCTCCCATAAGGGCGAAGGCCCAGGGTACCCGATAGTAGAAAATTCGTTCCTCAACAGGTCCCACCGAGCCGTCTAGATTCACGTGATTCAGAATCCAGTCGGTACCACTACGGCACGCTCTCGCGTAGGTCTCGAGCTTGGCGTCGATGTCAATTGTCAGCATGACTCCTCCCGTTACACGCGAATATACTCGAAGCGATGGAGAATAAACAACAGGTTGTGGCTCTATCAGAAGTTGGTTCTTCCTCCTTCTTCTTGCCGATGAAGTTTCAGCTTACTCCGCCACCAGAAAGCCCTGGCCCCATTCGAGAAGGAAACTTCCCGAGCCATGGAAGCCTGAAGCGCAAGCGAGGGGTTGGGGCACACCCCGAATCCCTCCGGCTTGACTGCTTGCCGCGCCTCAGGCCCCTTCGTCCCCCGATTTCGCTGCCCTCCAACCCCTCGCTCGCGCTTCAGGCTTCCTCAAGTTTCGCATTAGCGGGCGACCTGGAGGTGCGAGTTCCAGATGAAGTCTTAGGTTCAGGGCTCGATGTACAGCAGCCTGGAGACCTCCGCAACGAAGGAGTCCTACCACCCAATTGCGTAGCAAGACCTGCGAGGGTCCGATCCTGTGGCCATGACACCGGTTTCGAGATCTCGGCGAGCAACGGTAGCTCCCATGCCGCAGACCGCAGCGGGTACCAACCGATGTCCCAGAGCCTGGAGCCTCTCCCAGGTAGACTCGGAGAATCCGTTCTCCAGGGAGAGTTGGCCCGGAAAACACTCGTGTGGATGGAAGGAGTTGGGAGCCGAGTCGCTGGCAAAACGCGGAGCTTCGATCGCCTGCTGTGGATTCATGCCAAAGACTATCGTGTTGAGCATCAGCTGGAGGTTGGCCTGAGCTTGATGATCTCCTCCAGGGCAACCGAAGGTCATAGTCGGAAATCCATCTTTGATCACCAGGTAATTGACCAGGGTGGTGCGGGGTCGCTTGCCCGGAACCAGAACATTGGGATGTCCTTCCGCCAACTGGAACATCTCAATTCGAGTGCTGAGAGCGAAACCCAGCTCCGGGAAGAAGACTGACTTCCCGAAGGAGCCTCCACTGGGCGTAGCGCAGACAAGATTTCCTTCCTTATCGATGGCTGCGATGTGGGTGGTACCCTGCTCCTGCGAGGAGGGATCTCCCGTTTCTCCCGTCGGTCTCGAGCTGCCTGGCGAAGGAGCCGATGGCCGAATCCCTGCGGAATCCACCCAGGGATCCCCTGGGGCTGGCAGCTCCGGCTGTGCACGGTGGGGATCGATGAGCCGGGAGCGACGCAAGCCGTAATCCTTGGAGAGTAGACCGTCCAGTGGGGTCGCCGCGAACTCGGGGTCACCGAAGTAGGCTTCGCGGTCGGCCAACGCCAGCTTGAGGGCCTCCACCAGGGTGTGGACATAGGTCGGCGAATTGTGTCCCATGGACTTTAAATCGAAGTGCTCCAGCATGTTGAGCGTCAGCTGAAGTACCGGGGCTTGGGACCAGCTTCGTTGGCCGCAGATCTCGTATCCGAGGAAGCGGCTGCGCGCGGGTTCCTCGAATCGGGCCCGATAGGCGTCCAGGTCTTCCAACTCCAGAATGCCACCAACACTTTTCGAGGATTCCACCAGGGTCCGAGCCAGGTCGCCCCTGTAGAAGTCGTCCCGGGCCGACCGAATCCCGTCCAGTCTCTGACCCGAAGCCGCTTGGTACGCCAGCCGCTCGAGGGTCGTTGCCAGCCCTGGCTGTAGCAGCAGTGTCCCGGGTCGGGGCAGGGCGCCTTTATCGTAGAAGATCTCAGAGCCCCCCGGGGGATATAGCGCAAACTGCTCGTGGGTCGCGCTGGAGTCGAGGGCGTCAACCATATACTCGTAGTGAGGAAAACCACCCCTGGCCAACCGGATAGCCGGCTCCAGAACTAGAGGCAGGCTTAGGGTCCCGTACCGCTCAAGTAGGGATAAGTAGGCATCGACCACCCCTGGAACGGTGAATGAGAGATGGGCCAGGGGGCCGGGCCCGGTCGGTATGCAGTCGAGTCCCTGGTTCCGGTAGAAGGCAACCGTGGCCCGAGCCGGAGCGGTCCCCTGACCGCTTAAGGAGAGGATGTCCCCACTGGCGGCGTCGTGAAACATGAACACGGCCTCGGCGCCCAGCGAGTAGGACGCAATTGGCTCGGTGACTGCGGCGGCGAAGCCCGCGGCAACCACCGCGTCGAAGGCGTTCCCACCGGCGAGCAGCTGCTGCATTCCGGCCATTGACGTCAAGTAGTGACCGCTTGAGATCAGTCCCTGGGTGGCGTAGATAACGGGTCGCCCCGTCAGAGGGCGTCCACTGGCGTCGGTCTGGGCTTTGAGTGGTTTGTGCATGGCGAAGAATCCTACTGGATAGGTTCCCAAATGGGGAGTGGTTACCGGTCGGGGAGGTTGTTCAGGGCAGCGATTTCTTCGGCGCTCAGGACTCTCCTCACGACCAGGATGTCGTCGACCCATCCTCGCAGCTGGTTGTCAGGCGGCGCGGGTACCTTGTCACGATAAGTGATGAAGCGGCCACCCTGATCTTCTCCTACTCTCAGATCGGCGGCCAGGTGGATGCCGGCCTCCGAGGAAGGATCTGGCGCCCGGCGCAGGTCGATGATCGAGTCGTCGTAGTAAAGGTGCATCGTCCCGGCACGGATCCGTTCCGAGGCAACCTCATTCCCGTCGAGGTAGAGCTTTACCTCTCCCCGGTTGTGAGTCGCGGCAAAATGGTGGTAGCGCCCATCACGGAAAAAGCGGGGTCGTGACTGCACCCGCTGTCCGTTGAGGGTAAGGGAGAGGGTCCCCACACTGGATTCACGTCGAAAATCAGCTCGCCGCTGACGGGAACGCCGATGCCGCGAGAGTGAACTGGGTTCCCAGGTGGGAGGTCCCCACGATCTCGAAGGTGTCCAGGGTTTCTCCATCCCCAGTGAAATGCAGGGCCGACCCTCCCGCTGCCGTCGGATCGGAGTCAGGAGCCACGCGAACCTTGTTGTGAAAGCGGGTCTGCTGCAGACCATCATTGCTTGTCCCATCGGTGGTGCTGGTCCCTTCGTCTTCGTCGAAGCTGAAGGAGACCTGCAAGGGGGGATTCGGAGTTTCCAATTCGACCCTCTCTCGGCCATGAAGGAGTAGAGAGCGGCATTGACCAGCAGAAAGCGGAATCTGCGGCTACCCTTGGTCTCTGGAAGTTCGCTACGAGAGCTCCAGGTTACCTTCTGGTTCATGGCGTCGGCCGAGATGGAGGCGCAGTCGTCCCGGCCGTAGCCTTCGATGACGTTGCCCTCGCTGTCCAGTATCTCGACCTTTACCCAGCCGCCGCTGGCATTGGTATTCAGGTGGAGTTCCCCTTCGCTTCCGATCAGGGGGCGGGTGGTGACTGTCCCCATCTTGCTGCCGGCGTCGAGCGAGGCGAAGCCGTCCTTTCTCAGGGTTGCCAGGCCGATCGCGGCTTTCCCGCCCCCGGTGTGGTAGTCGTTAGTACCGCCGTAGTAGATCCGGATCGTGTCGCCCTCTACCATCGGTTGGTTCAACGTAACCACCACGGCCTGATCACAGCTGCCGGCTTTGCCGAGGGGAAGAATGGGTGCCGTTCACCCTCCTGCCGTACCCAGTGGATGCCGTCATGGCTGCTGACGAGCTCGGCGAAGATCCGCCCCTCGTTTTTGCCGTCCTCAATTCTGAAGATCCACTCCGCTGGAGGCAACTTCTCGAAGTCAATGGTGCTGGTGAAGCCTACGCAGCGGCGGCGATAGCCTCGTACTGGAGCAAAGGTTTTCGGATAGCCCAGGTAGCGTTCGACGTGTGGGTCCCAGACGAAGTTTCCGACATCACCCGGATCGACCAGGACAGGATTCTCTTCCACTTCGGTCCAGTGGAGTCCGTCCGGCGAGTAGGCCGCCCAGAAACCGCTGGTCATGTGATAAGGCGGGGTGCGACCGTAGTCATAGTTGATCAACTCATAGCGCTTCTGGGGGTCCGGCTCCCAGGGAGTATGAATGACTTGGGGCATGTGATCTTCCTTGGATCGCAGAAGATAAGGTTGTTTTCGGGTATCCCGTCCCGTTCCACCAGACCCAGGTTCGGTCGATCCCAGTTGATGCCATCCCGGCTGGTGGCATACAGGTTCAGGTATCCGTCGGCGGAAGCGTGGTACCAGAGACGGTATCCCGTTCCCTTTTCAGCTGGAAGAAGGGTCCCGTAGACGAACACCCGATCCTCTTCCCAGGGCCGATCTCCCCTGAGCACCGGGTTGCCGGAATACTCCTCGAAAGGGTGGTAGGTCCTGATCAGTCCCTCTTTGGTCTCCACCAGATGGTCATCGACGAACAACTGCCAGGGACCGCTCAGGTCTCCCAGTGAGCGGGATTTGACCGGATCCGTTGGCATCTCCTCCGAAGGCCCACAGGCGGAGCAGGTCAACGCAAGCAACGCGGCGAGAGCCAGACGATCTACCATGACTCTTCCCTCTCTGTTTTCTTTACTGCCGAATTGTCCTCCGAATTGTCCTCTGCCACCAGCAGGGTACCCAGACAGCTTGCAGCCAAAACCGGGTGAGCGCAACTGAATTGGCTCGGTGAAAGGGCAAGACGAGAATACCTTGCAGCATGGGAAGATTCGAAATACCCTACGTCGGGCAGTTGAGAATGTGTGCAGGTTTCACCTTTAACAAGTTTTCCGAGGACACGGAGAGATGCTGGATCTTATTATCAAGAACGGTGCTGTGATAGATGGCAGCGGAGCCGCTCGCTATCGGGCAGACTTGGGAATAGAAGGGGACCGCATCCAGCAGCTTGGAGATCTGAAGGAGGCCGAGGCCCCTCGAACCATTGACGCTGCTGGAAAGATAGTCACTCCTGGATTCGTAGATGTTCACAACCACTCCGATTCCTGGTTGCTCACCAATCCTCACATGCTCTCGAAGACGAGTCAGGGCTTTACCACCGAGGTCATCATGGCGGACGGGATTTCCTACGCCCCGGTCGACCGATACACCGCTCCTCACTGGATCTACTACCTGAGATCCTTGAATGGTTTGCGCTTCGAAGAGTACCAGGGATGGGAGAGTCTATCCGATTATATGAAGCTTCTGGACGGCAACAACGTCCAGAACAGCATTCCCCATATCCCCTACGCCAACGTCCGCACTCTGGCCTGCGGATTCGGATCTCGAGGACCCGATGATGCTGAAATGGTCCGGATCAGATCCGAAATCGAGAAGGGGATGGAGGCAGGTGCAGTTGGAATATCGACGGGACTGGACTACATAGCCGAATGCTTTGCCAGTACCGAAGAGCTGGTCGAGGCGTGCCGCGTCATGTCAGCCGCCAAGGGTCTATATGTGACTCACATGCGTTACAAGAATGGGATTATGCGGGCTCTTGCGGAGGCTGTCGAGATTGGGAAAAGAGCCGATGTCCCCGTGCACATTTCGCATTTGAAGGCCTCGAGTCAGCAGGAGGCCGAAGAGATACTGACCTACGTCGATCGGGTCGCCACACAGGAGGTTGATTTCTCGTTTGATGTCTATCCCTATGTGGCGGGCTCGACGATGTTGAGCTTCTGCTTGCCCTACGAAATCTGGGAACAGGGGCCTCTGCTTGCCTTGGGTAGGCTTCATGATCCCAGGATCCGGGAAAAGACCGCGGCGAGTCCCGGCCGAATCCCGTTGGACCAGTTGGTGATCGCCTGGGTCCCCGGCAAGG
>Ga0310345_10004170_pt1 | contig 13264 bp, 22 predicted proteins | sample HC15DNA20500_MG_FD_204667 | JGI IMG/M metagenome (GOLD analysis project Ga0310345, IMG submission 204667) | Marine microbial communities from station ALOHA, North Pacific Subtropical Gyre - HC15-DNA-20-500_MG | ecosystem: Environmental > Aquatic > Marine > Oceanic | place: Pacific Ocean: North... | reverse complement strand
CTGGGGTGATTACTTCGCTATGAGATTAACAAATGCCCCTTACTACGAAATTGCCAGTTAAAAAAAATCTAATATAATATATATAATGGGATTAATAACACAATATACTGATCCAAATACAGGTTTAGTTTTAGATCAAGCTTATGTATCCTTATGTTCTAAACAACAGATGATGGTATTAGGAACTGACGAAATAGCAGCGACGCGCCGTATGAATCCAGCAACTACATTCGGGAAATGGGCGGCAACAATCACAATGGGAATTTACAGTAGTAAAAAGGCAAGGGCTGATGGAAAAAACCCCATCAGTCAACATGTATTGACGATATATTTTGATGATGTGGCAAAGATGCCAGAAGTAGCATACAGTGAATTGAAAAGTGCTTTTCCAAATTATACAGATGATCAATAATTATTTTTTACACATTTTTAAAGTTAATACAGTATATTTAAAGAAATTTTTAATATCTTTAAAAAAAATATTTTAATATATTATAAGAATGGTTAAGGAAACTAACTGGGATAATAAAACGGAAGCAATGGAAAGATTGAGAGAGATATACCCACACATGAAAGATTTTTTAATCGAGATCTGTTATGATATTTATGAGCAATCCAAAACCGATAAAGATTTAGAGGCGGAATTAAATAGAGTGGATGTGGATAAAATACCTAAACCAAAAATGAGTGATTATGATGGATATGAATATCCATACCCGCACCCTCCAGTTAACGTAGATCAAAACCCAGCTCCTCTATGGAAATGTAAACATTGTGGAGTTAATGAAAACATGATTGATGGAAACAAAGTAGCTAAAGAAATGTTTAACCTTGAAGGAGAATCTGAAGGATTTGGTGGGGTTTCAGCAAGATCGGAAACAAACGGAGATTATTGTGAATTTTGTTTTCAAAATCTTTTTTGTGAAAAAAAAATATCATCAGATATTATAGAAAATGAATAGTGTATATGAGCCGAAACCTAAATATCACAGATTGATTTTAAACACAGCCCAAAAATCAGGGGGGACTGTTCTTGATGCCTATTACTCAACTGAGGGGGCTGGACTTGGGGGAACTATAAAGCATGGCGGAGTGTATGTAGAAGCATTGTTTTCAGATTCAACTGCTGGGGCTGGAACTCCCTACATCGCTGGAGCATCTGGTAGTGTATTAACCATAGCAAGTGGAACATTTCCATTCACTGATACATGTTTAAAATATAATGCTACTCGTGGAGCAATTACAGAATCTTCTGGAGTATTTCAAATTCTTAGAAATAACTTTGGGAATGCTGCTGGAACATCTTTTTCATACGTCAACGCTGGAGACAATGCTAATCCACAATGCTGTATGAAATTTGAAAATTGGAACACTGCGCAGCCACTTAATATCAAATTAGAATGTTTAGATGGAACTGCTTTGACGGCAGCCGATTTCACGGATCATCAAATTAGTTTGGTTATAGTCGAATATCCACGTCCAGTGGGAATGCCACTTAATCAGAATCAAAGAGTAGGACAATAAAAAAAATTTCAAAATTAAATTATTATATTCATATATAATATAATAATGGTTAGACCCACGATTAATCCTATAGAAGCGCAAACATTAACAACCCCACAACTTAGGGAGCGTGTGCGGCAAGCTGGACTCTTGCCCCAGCTAAGGGGCAATGATCGACTGAGTATATTAAAAATGTTTAATATCCCCGGATTCAAACCAGGGCATCTGGGATCACACACGCTCCGCGACTTGCCGGGGAGTGTTAATTACGCGCAAACACCAGCATTCCACGTCGGAATACAACGCAGCCAAGCATGGGACTTGGAGAATGTCATACGCGCGCCTCCTCGCTATAAACAAGTAGCCAAGAGAGAGGGTGGTGGTGCGGTGGGTGGTGGCGGAGCATTGAGTCAGCAAGTGCTGGACCAAATCGCGGGAGGAATGAAAAGAGGGGGAAAAGTTAAAGGTAAAGGCAAAGCCCCAAAAATTGTAAAAAAAAGAAAAGCAACAACTGTTAAGCAGACAGCAAGAGGTAAAAAAATAGCACAATTTAAGGGAACGGGGGCGCAAGTCATAGTGAATGTAAAAAATCCCCAAAGTAGAGGAAGGGATCAACTCCAGCAGAGTGAAGCCAGTAATCTAACCTCTATCTTACCATCAGTCATGGCTTCGCAGCAACAGAGTGAAAGCCGTATTGAACAATTGATAAGGCAAAGGGACACAAACGCTAATCACATTCAGCATGTAGAAGGAAGAAGGGCTGGACTGGCTGTTGGTGGTAATGCTCTTGCTGTAGGAGATTTAGGTAGAGAAAGAAGTAGATTGGCTGCTGAACGGAGAGGTTTAGATTCTGCGATCAGAAAGCATCAAGAGGATGTGATGTCAGCAGCAGCCCCTACTGCGGCAACTACAAGGGAATTAATGGCAGCACCCGCGTCCACAGGGGCTGGCATGTTGTCCGCTCTTGGAATCGGCGACAAGCGTCTGAGTGGCACACGAAAGACCTTGAGCGCAGCGTTCGAGAAGACAGCGCCGCCGGAGGAGCTGACCGCTAAGGACTTGAGGGAGCTGGGGGTGGCTGCCACAGATTACCCGCGCGGCGAGCAGCATCCATCTGCTGCCGCTGAAGCTCCAAAAACAATGAAGATTAGAATAAAAAAACGCACGGGGGTGATGCGAGGGAACACTGGGGCGGGTCTCACAGACGACCCCCCAAGTGGAGAAGTCCGCCCCCTCCTCACTGCGCCGCCCACGGGTGTGCCCGCTCGCGTGAGGGCACGATCCGCCGCTGCGGAAGAGGCACGTGCGTGGTCTGCTGCTCCCGCACCCAGAGGAGGAGCAAGAGCTGGGGCTGGAAGACCGCGACAATCTGATGAGCAAAAAAGAGCCACCGCATTACAAAAAATAGAAAACGAGAGAGCACAAGCAATGGCTACAGCAGATACAAGAACCCCAGCAGCACAGCAAAGAAAACTTGCCTCTCTTGCTGGAAGAGAAGCAAAACTAATAAAAGGGGCTGGATCATCTGGGTATCGAACTTCGTAGCGCTTTCAAATTTAAATTAAAAAATTAAAAATATTATATATATATAATATGGTTCAATACTTCGATCACGATAAATACACTAATACAGACACACGAGTTATATATATCAATTCAAAAGCGAGATTTGTAGGAGATATTTATAATTGTAGTTATGAATTTCCTACATACGTATTATCAGTAGATGAACATAGCCACATAGAAATTCAGCTCCAAAGTTTTGTCTGTAAGTATAGTTTTTATAATATCGACACTGATAGAAATGCTGATTTAGAAATATCTGTGAATGGGGGAGTTTCATATACAGCAAAGCAATTACCAGTTGGCAATTATAGCACTAAGGAATTAGCAGCAAATATTCAAGTAGAGTTAAGAGCAGTAAGTGGCGATAATATTAAGGTGGAATGGCAAAAAGAATTAATGAAACTTAAGATCACACCAGATACTGTACCTTTAGCTAATATATATCTTAAGTTTCCCCTATCAGAAACGGGCTACGAATTATTTGGTGTGAATCAATCTGATACCACTATTGATGGAAGCTATAGGAAATTTCAAGTTTCTGCTATGGTAGAAACTCCAGTGGGATTTACAGGAAATTATTTTAAGAGAATAATGTCTATAGGAAATGAAGAATCACTTTTCTTACACGCAGATTTCGGACACAACAGAAATATGACTATTGAAGAAAGCGCAAAAAGTGAACAGTCCACTTTTGCTAAGATCCATATTATAGCTCCGTTTTTTGGGAACATATATTACAGTGCTTCATCATACACATCATATACAACTCGTTTTCCGGATGGGGTAAGCCCAGATAATGTATTTAGATTTTGGATCACAGACGAAAATGGTAATTTCATGAAATTACAAAATGACTATCAAATGGTTATGAGAGTTTTAACACATAGAAGAAAAAGAAATACTCAAACAGAAGAATTAAATAAATTAGTTCAATTACAAGCTGTAAATTTAATGGAAAAAAAACGATCAAAAAAATAATATTTGGATATATTATAAAAGATGGTTAGTGCTAAGAGATTAGGAGAAAGCGCAAGACGTATTCGTAAATTTGGAGATATGGGAGCAGTTGTGGCTCGTAAAAGTGGTCTTGGTAGTGTAGCTAAGGCAGTCCAAGAACGTGCCGATAAGTTGGCGGACATGTTAGATCAGGTAAAAGAAGAATCTGATAATCCCATTGATAGAGCGGCTGCCAGATCCAGAGAAAGAAGATAAATAATATGTAAAATAAAAATATTTTGATATTATATAAAATGAGTTATGGACGGATGAATTCAAAAGGTTTAGGAATCACCCCAGACATGAGAGTAGCTAATCCAGTATTAAGAGTGATGGACCGTTTCAATGAAGAGAATGCTAACGCAGTGAACAACAGTATGAGTGTTCAACCTCGTGCTAATCAGATTACCAGTTATGGAGAAGGCAACCCAGAATTACACAGAGGTAAAATGAATGATGTAGATTATACTTCCCAAGATAGAGATGAACAGTTAAGGAGAGCAGCCACCACAGTTGCTCCAGTCAGAAGACAGAATCTATTATCTAACCAGACAACCACGCTTCATGCTGTACCAGGGTGGAATGCGTTTCCTAATGATTTCAATAGAAGTATAACAGGAACAAGAGTTTAATTTTTTTTAGCATCAAGGAATACTATAGGAATCTTCCTAAAAGGACTTGCTCTGTTTTTGAAAAAATTATATTATAAATTTTTTCCTCATTTATAATATAATAAAAATGGTTAAGAACACAGCGAATAAAGCGAAAACGTTGTCAAAGGCAGAGATCAAAAAAGCCCCAAGTGAGAAGCATATTCCTACTGGTAATGGTATAGGAAATTTCTGTGGGGCAGGGACTTTGTATCATCTCAGAAGATCTGGAAAGTATGAAGCAGCATTGAAAGATGCTGGAAGAAAATTGGTTGGTAAAGCCCCCTATGGACGCCCAGTGAATCGGCTTGACTCGGCATGCCAAGCCCATGATAGAGTGTATGCGAAAAAGAATGCCACTGGTGCTGACGTGCGCAATGCTGATAAAAGATTAGCTAAAGCAGCCACAGCAATTGCCAGAGCTAAAGGTGGAAACAAAAAAGAGAAAGCCATGGCTGTAGCTGTGGCAGGTGGTATGGGTGTTAAGATTGCTGTGGAATCTACTGGAGTGATTAGGAAAGGATCATTAGCATCTGGAGGAGAAAAAGAATCCAAATTGAAAAGAGGAGTTAAGGCAATAGCACGGGCAGTACAAGGAAAGAAAAGACCTACACCCATTATGAAAATGTTTTCTAAACGAAAGGGGCTTACTGGCATGGCTGGGGGTGGTGCTCCTCCCCTCCCCCAAGGTCAATATTAAAATAATCTAAATAAATATATCATTTTATATTAATAATGAGTATAAGCGTAAGTAAAAGCATAAACTGGAAAAATGAGGAAGTGAAGAATAGAAATCAGCAGTTTCCCAAGATGCCAGAAGACCTACCACAATTACCTTTCATTGCTTGTTTAATAGGATCGAGTGGTGCTGGTAAAACAACGACCAGTCATAATCTAATTGCTAAATATCAAGAGAATGATGCCTTTGATAGAGTATGTTTATTCAGTCCCACTGGAACTCCAGATGAAGAAACTGGTTTAATTGCTGACCCGCGATTGACAAATTCAAAGCTTAGGATCACTGATATGTATGATAAGTATTCAGATGATACATTAGAACAGATAATGTCTGAACAAAAGGAAAAAATAGTAGAGTATAAGGAATTTTTGGAAGATACTAAATTGTGGAATAAATATTTGAAAGACATGAATGATCCAGATTTAGAACAGCAAGTTTTGGAAATGTATGAACGAAGAGGAGAACTTCCACCTGCTACAGATCTTCAAAGGTTTCCCAGTTCATTGTGTATTATGGACGATATGGGAGATGATGAAACCATAAAGAAGGGGGGGAAATCTAAGTTAACTAATTTTGTATGTAGGATTAGACACGCTCTGTTTAGTTTTATGAGCAACTACCAAGCATTAGCTCAATGCCCAGCCACGATTCGTAAACAGACAAACCTTTGGATCATATACAAAACTCAAGATGTTAAGTATCTCAAAAAACTTTATGAAGAATGTTGTGCTGCTGATATGTCATTCAAACAATTTATGAATATATTTGATATGCTGGAACATAGACATGAGTTCTTAATGATAGATATGAAAGCCAAAGATGTAAAGAGAAAATATAGAATTAACTTTGATAAATTCTTGGATGTATCAAAAGAAAAAAAAGAATGAATGATATGATCGCATTACTAATATACTATATAATTCAAGCTGGAATTATATATTATTATAGTGAGGAAGAAGAAGAAACTACAACTCAAATTTAAATGGGGCGAATACATGTGGATTTTTAATCTGTAGGTCTTTTTCTACTAAATCCTCCGTGAGCATTGCTTGCGCATAACTTATTAATTGTTTTTTTTGTTTTTGACTCATCATCTCGTATAATGTATGTAGGGCATTCTTGAACTTTGGCTTATCATTTGCGTTCATGTGATGTTCAACCATTTTATAATATAACAAAATATTATATAATTATAAATAAAAATGAAATCAGAAAGAGAAGATAGGGAAAAAGTAAGGAAAGATTATTTTGAAAGAAGGTGGTTAGCTGAGCAAGTGGCTAAAGGAAAGATCATGTGTGGTGAAAAGAAACTGGAAGAACTAAAAAAAGAGTTCCCAAGAAAATTCAATCAGTATGGCTTGACTCCATCAGAAGTCATAGTGAAAGATATTAATAAAAATTAAGTTTGGCAATTTGCCTTATACAGATTTTCAATGTTTTTCTTCATATCGTGTGCTTTACACTCAGTTTGTTCTAAATGTCTGATATATAGTAGCAACTTCTTATCTACCATATCACCGATTTTGGGAGGAGGTAAGATGGTGTCCCCACAGAGGGAGCGCGGGGCACAATTCAACTCATAGCTACCATTGTCAATCAACCACCCCCTCGTGTGCTCCTTCATGGGGCAAGTATCCCACGAAATTTCCCGTGGCATACAACGAACTCGAATGTCTGTCATATCACTACACTTACACGCGTCAACGATCTTGGGGCTGTTCATCTTATTATATATATATAATTTTATATCTTTAAGTTTTTTAAAAATATAATATTTAATAATTAATTTCAAAAGTGGCACATTTCGATTTCCATGCGCACATTTTTCATTTTTCCATGCGCGCATTTTTCATTTTTCCATGCGCGCATTTTTCATTTTTCCATGCGCGCATTTTTCATTTTTCCATGCGCACATTTCACTCCTCATCACTGCTGGGGTAATCTGAGCAATAGCAGTCATAGCCCTTTTCCCCACAGTCATCACACACGTAATCAAAAGGGCGAAAGGGGGGGTGGTCTGCTGTAAGTGGCTTGTGTTCATCCACGAGCATGTGCTTCCACCCCAAGTCCCACAGACCAGTGGTCAAAACCACCTTACTTAACTGGGTCTTGTCGTATTTATGTTGCCGTTCCAGTTCACGGAGATAACAACCCACTAAGTTATGACCATGTGTTGAATGGTCAATGTGTGGCACATTATCACGAATATCCTGGATAACCTCCCAGTCCTTACGTTTGGGCACTGTGGGCTCTTCGTGCCCAAACGCCCTCCACCCTCCACAACCAGCGATCACAAGCTTCTCCATACTCTATATATAATAAGATGGCTTATCTTTAAGTTCTTTTTCTTATTAATATATAATAATATTCTTTAAGTGCTATATATATGCCTTTAATAGCTATATATATGCCTTTAAGTGCTTAAATGGAGTCATATAAAGATCTTTATGTGCCTTTATATACTAATTTATAGTCATATATATACACATTTAGGCATTTAAAGAGCTTTTAGATCATATTATTATATATTAATAAGAAAAAGAACTTAAAGATTTGTTATCTCACTATAGATATAATAAGATGAGCCAGTCCACTGAGATCGTGCGTTCCTTGTCCAGCAGTCGTGATATTGAAGTTCGTGAACGAACTTCAATGATATTGAAAAAGTTAAAAATTAATAAGACATTAGATGAGCTATACGACGATTACCTCTTGACTGGCGATCGTGAGCCGAAAGATAGGAAGTATAAAAGACATTTTACTACTATCCGAAAGTATTGTAGAACAACTTATCACATTGACAGTTCTAACCCATGGTCTTTGGGAAGATATGAGGTTATCGAAACCCCATTGTAGGAAACCCTCTAATAACTCTATCCTTTCTTGGTTTGGTAGGATCACGCCTTCTACCAAACATTCCTCTTGCTGCTGCTCTTTCAAGACCTCCTCTTAAATAATCCTTATGACGAGCTCCTACAAACTTAGCACCCGCCCTAATCAGTGCGCCAAAAAAAGCTGACTCTCTTGGTGGAAGATATACTGCTGATTTACGTTTGTTAACCATTATATAATCTATTTAGATTTTTTTTTATTCAATATCTTATTCCCACGAACTAATGGGTTTTCATTTCTATATTTCATAAAATTTTTACCAGCATTTATTGCGGTTTGTTTGGTTTTATACGCCGCTTTAACAAACTGTTTTTTACTTAAATTAAAAAGTTTATACTTATCTTGAACTTTTTTTATTTCAAATGGCATTTATCATAAATTGAGATAAATTTATGATAGATTTATAATTATATTTGGATCGTCCTTAATACGCTTTCCTTAGTACACTGTCTCCACGACTCTGTTCGGCAATATATTTAAGATTGCCTTTGTCTCCACAAAGTAATTCTGGGTAGAAGCTTGAGCAGCTCCAGTTCGAGCATTGTAAGAAAGTGCTGCTGAGAGACCCATGGAATTAACCCCACTGATACTGTCATGACCATCACGATCGTAAGCATTGAATGCCAGATTGAACAGAGCCAACCAACTGCTTCCGTAGAAATTGTTAGAGCCATAAGTAGCATATCCACCATTGATGGATGCTGCGGCGGCGGGGGCTCCCATCGCATCGATACAGTTGTCATAGGAAGTATCCGAATTGACACCCATGGCTTCCAGCACAGTGGCATAGGCATTGTCCGCCAGAGCAAAGTCGTATTGACTGGTGCGGCGATTATCCACTTCCAGATAGTAGTTTGTCATCCCATCGGCACAACTTATGAACTTCTCCACGTCATATCCAGCATCTTGAAGAGCAGCTGAACGAGTATCATGATTCATGTTGACTGTCTGGTTATTGACTGTCCATACCCTTGATATACACTGGGATGCTACCGACCATCTGTCGTTGACGACTGCCGAACCCGCACCGTGTGAAAATGAAAAATTAACCCAGCGAGTAAATGGGATGGGGACTGGCTGGTTGCGCTGGAGCATAGCATACACACTTCGGGAAAGAAGTGGGAACTCTACACTCTGGACACGGAAGTGAAGATCGGTAAGTTTGTATGTTCCAGCAGCATTTGTGGATGTAGTACATGAACTGTCATCAAGTGTAATGGTGATCTGTACGGGACTTGGGAGCGTATCGAGCTGTAAATACAAATCTTTCCCAAGCAGCCCCAACCAGGATGAATAATTAAAGGAAGCGCTGTTTGTTGCCGCAGCAAGGGAAACATTACGAAGCCACCTTTGGGGTTTGCCCAGACCGTTCTGGATTTCTTGCTCTAAAGCACCACCAGCAACAGCGGCACTATATGTCCCATTGTAATCACCAGAACCATAAGACGCAGCGAGATCAGTGCCAACTGCTCCATCAGCAGTTCCAGCACCTACTGCTCCAGTGGTCAAAGCCATAGCACTCTGGCGATTTGCGGGGTTAGAAGTGGTCCACTTCTTAACTGTATTGAAGAGCAGGTTATAATTTTGGATTGAATCAATTATGGCTCCACCCACACTTACATCGACTCTCTGGATGAGACCCCCGATTCCTGACTGCGGAAGCTGAACATCATGAGACACTGCTACTACCTTACCACACATGGTAAGAGAATCAAGGTTTATCATCCCTTGAGATGGAAGATTCACCACAATCTTCGATCCAGCCGCTGCTTCGGTCTGGGACTGAACCTGAAGTTTCAGGTTGTTCTGACGGTAGTTGTCCATTCGCTTTACCGTCATGCGCAAGTTGTGAGGGATATACTCAGATGACTGACCAAATTCGCTCATTTTTATATAATTACTTTATATAAAAAAATTTCCAAAAAATGAACCCTATTTTTTACCTCTCTTAGTTCCATTGACCATCATTGTAAGAATTTTCTTAACTTCTGATCGTGAAACTTTTTGTGGAACTTTCAATCCTTTTGGTAATTTTACTTTACCACTCTTTTCTAATCTATTAAGTGCTAAAGTTTGCGCTTTATTTAACACTCTCTCACCAGTATGGAGGATGTAAGGAGCTGGTTGAGATACTCTATAGCTTCCTTTATAGCAACCTTTTTGAATCATTCTTAAATTATACATAGATTTTTTATCCCAGTCCTTTTTCTTCCCTTTCCTTACATTTTTGACATTGAGTTTTATTATTAATAAATTTAAATATTCTTTCTATTACAATACCCATAACTCCTCCAAAGCCCAGCCATGCTTCGATACTCACCATTAATATAAAAAGAGATTTTATTTGATCTTAATTGTATCGTCAGTGATATGAATACTAAAATCCCCAGTGTAATCCCAAATGCTTGATACACAATGTGGCGATCTTGTTTCAATGCGATTTGAAAAGTTATTGTCATTGCCATGTATGTGAATTTTTTTATAAGGAATTTTCCTTAACTTTCCATTCCTGAATGTATATTTAGAACATACAGGGCAGACAAAATAAATTTGATCTTTTGTGATTTTTTCACATATAACATTCATTTTTTATTGTATATGGAGAAAAAAAAAATATTGTAAATAACTATAGATGTTTATAGTTATTGATAATAAGTTATATCTAAATACTGTAAGTAAGTGTGTAAAATCCAAGTTCTCTAAAAGCACTTTACACTATAAAGATGCCATAAATAATGGTAAAAAAGCAAAAGTTATTCTCACAAATGAAAAATTATTTATGTATCACCCCACACGAATTTATGGTAAAGAGATAATACCAAGATCGTTATTGCTTTTAAAAATATGTTCTGTCCTCAGTGAGATAGTCATTCTTTAGTCATCTTCTGTGATATTACATTTATCACCTATTTCTTCTGTAGGTTTTTCCATATAACCTTTTATCACAGCACATTTTTGACCCCATACCATTTTTCTTTCTGCTGTTATATTAAGTGTTTTTAATTTAGCTATCAGTCCTTTTGGAGATATTTTAACATCTGCTTCAGAATTAAAAAATGACAATATATCATTTGTTTTGACATATCCACTTTCTTTCTTTTCATAATACTTTCTGAACCAAGATGGGAAGGGATCGAGTTTGTCAGTCATTCTGGTAGAAGCGAGTTTTACTTCTTCTGGAATGTCTACCTCCATATTTTTGGTTTTATAGATTTTATACCATTTCAAAAATAAGTTGATCCATATATGTCCTTCTAAGTTTGCGCACTCTTTTGCTAATTCACGGTTCTTTGGTTTGAACAAAGATTTGTCATGAACCGCGGGATAATCATGAAACAAAGCTTCATATCCATCTTTTTGTGCTGCTTCATAATCTTCTGATTCAATAAATTTATATGGAAAATCCGTCATCGAGATTCTTCGTTTCATGCCTTCATCATCAGTATCAATTGTTATTTCAAAGTTTCCCATAATTAACATTTTGAATTGAACTTTAAAACCTTGCTTACTATCTGGATCTTTGTGTAAAGCACGAGCCGTCAATCTATCGCTGCCTGTCATCTCTTTCAGCTTGTTGCCCATATAGGTTTTTGATTTACTCGGCTCTTGTATAAGAACCACTCGCGTTCCTTTTGTGTTTAATAAATATGGATTAGCAGCATTTGTGTTTTTCTCAGTAGTGAAATAAGATTCATCTAATGGGCAATGATAATCACCAAATACATTTCGCAAATTTTCAAAAAATGCTGATTTACCATTACCGCCGATGCCCGTGAAAAAATAGATTTTTTCATCTGGGTTGCCTCCATAAAGTAATGATCCACACATTCTTAACATGTAATTTTGGACTGCTTTGCTTGGAAAACAACTTCTAATGAAATCTTCAGCTTTTTGTATTCTTTCATCATTTTCATCTAACTCTTCAAAGTCATACAAACATGATTTACAAACAGCATCTTTTTTCGTTGCTTTTCTAAATTTCATTTCATCCAGATCAAATACTCCATTCTCAAAACCTAATAAATGGTTTTTCTCATCTACTTCTTGGTCAAAATCTTCATCCAAATACTCTGCCTTCAATTGTTTAATACATTTTATCTTAAAATCTACATCTTCTATTTTACAAAGTCCTTTTGAAATGTTTTTGATTTCTTCTTTCTTTTCACCCTCTCCCATTACTAAAACATTCAAGATTCTCAGCAATAGCTTTTTAATGCTTCTTTCAATATCTTTTATCATGGAACTTTCTGGATCTTTTAGTTTTTTATACAAACCACATTCTCTCTGATAATACCATTTCTTATTACTATATACATATAACTCTGGATTTGCTAAATAAAACAATTGAGCCACATTTGAATGAGTAAGTCCAGTTTTCTCAATTAATTTTTCCACAACTCGCTTCTGATCTTTGGTAAAAAACTTCTTTTTTATGTCCCAAGTTTTGTTTGAATTTGATAGGTCAGCATAGTAAAAAAGAGTTCCTAAACTTGGCGATTGTTCTGGTGGTGGATTTTTTAATGGTTTAACATAAGTATGTATTTTATCATCTACAATCCCTAATCTTTCATTCTGTTTTGTTAATAGTTCAATAGTTTCTAAATCAGCATTTTTAATTTCCATTTCACATAGACAATTGAAAGTTGCCATAGCAATTTGCGACCAGCTTGGAAATGCTGCTATATGTTTATAATCCATGATCTCAAGTAAATCACCGATTACTTTGGCATTACCATCCAAAGTAGTCCATTCATTATTATTATATTTTTCAAATTTTTGTGGTTTTGGTTTCGGTTTGGTTTCTGGAATTTCTGGAACTTTCATCATAATATAGTCCTCTTCTATATATTGTATAATAGAATCTCGCAACTCATAACTATTTGCTGTAGGATAAAAAACTAATTCTCTTTTATCTTTT
>Ga0310345_10004169_pt1 | contig 13265 bp, 9 predicted proteins | sample HC15DNA20500_MG_FD_204667 | JGI IMG/M metagenome (GOLD analysis project Ga0310345, IMG submission 204667) | Marine microbial communities from station ALOHA, North Pacific Subtropical Gyre - HC15-DNA-20-500_MG | ecosystem: Environmental > Aquatic > Marine > Oceanic | place: Pacific Ocean: North... | reverse complement strand
ATGGAAATTTCCGAGATCTTTCCAGAATTAGCTGCCTGTGCTGATGACATTGCCGTTGTCAGGGCCATGCATACCAGTGTGGAAGCTCATACGACAGCGACCTTTTTCATGAATACGGGAGTAGCAGTTCCAGGAAGCCCCTCCATGGGTGCCTGGACGGTATATGGCCTGGGAACAGAAAACCAAAACCTTCCGGCCTTTGTGGTTCTCCCCGATACCCGGGGAAGAATTTTTGGCGGTGCTATTAACTGGGCTAACGGTTACTTGCCGGCATCTACCCAGGGAACTTTGATTAACTCGGAAGGATCCCCTATTGTTGATCTTATTCCCCCGGAGGGTGTCACGACTGAACAACAGGCAAAAAATCTTGCCCTGATGAATCAGCTTAACCAACCCCATCTGGAAGCTAATCCCAGAAATCCTAATCTTGAAGCCCGCATGAGAAATTACGAGCTGGCCTTCCGAATGCAGGCTGCCGTACCTGAAAGCTTAGATATCAACCTGGAACCTCAAAAAATTCAAGAGATGTACGGGTTAAATCAAAAAATTACTGAACCTATGGGCCGCAAATGTCTGCTTGCCCGACGGTTAGTTGAACGTGGGGTACGCTTTGTTCAGATCTATTGCCAGGGCTGGGACTCTCACGAAGATATTGCAAATGAACATAAGAAACGTGGAATGGAAACCGATAAACCTGTAGCTGCCCTCCTCAGGGACTTAAAAGAGCGGGGCCTTCTCGATGAAACACTTGTTGTCTGGGGAGGCGAGTTTGGCCGTACGGCAGACAATACGATGGATTTCTTCAGGACAGGACCTGGCCGTGACCATAATAAGGAAGCCATGGTTATGTGGCTTGCCGGCGCCGGTATTAAGGGTGGCACCGTTGTTGGAGAAACCGACGAGCTTGGAATCAAGTGCGTGGAAGACGTTTACCACACTCATGATCTTCACGCCACCATGTTACACCTGATGGGCCTGGATGACATGCGCCTGACCTATTATCATTCCGGAAGATTTAAACGACTTACTGACCTTGGTGGCAAGAAAATTAAAGAAATTTTAGCCTAGTAAAGTTAGTAACGCCTGCACCCTTTTTGAAATTCCCTTGGCCCCAGATTTGAGGCTAATCCCATTTCACTTCAAATTGGCAGGCACGGACATGAGTAACACCGTTTAAGGTTGCATAGTAAGTTAGCAACACACGTCCATTATTCATATTAACAAGGTCGGGTGTTCCAAAGGTAAAACGATCTAAAGCATCCCAAATCCCCTCATTTTCTACAGCCACTTCTTCAAATTCAATCGGCTGCCCAATTACCTGAGATGTTGCTCGATCCCACATTTGAATTGGTCCCTGTCCACCCCAGCTCTGACCAGCATCTACTGACCCCCAAAGTTGAATCCCTTCTGGGGGTAGACGATAATTACTAACCGCAAGCATTTTCTCATCTGAACAAACCAAGGGAACAGTAATCTGTCCCACAAACCCAATTTTTTGAGGTTCTGTCCAGTGACGTCCTCCATCAGAAGAAAAACAACTGCGTACTTCTATTGTTTCCTCAGTATCTTGATCAAAAGTCCAAAGCAGAGCAATCAATTGGCCATTAGGCAGCGTTGCAAATCGGCCGTCACAAAGGTTAAGCTTCCCCGATTCATCACTAGCTACAATAATGGGGGACTCAAAAGTTTCACCATTATCCTGTGAAAAAACCATGGCCGTTCCATTTGGTCCCTCTGGCTTTAACTTGTACTCTAAAGGAATGCAGAGCTGTCCGTCGGCTAAAGTAAATGGACTGGAAGTAACACCTGCATTTAAGAGATTTGGATGAGGAACAGATTTGGGTTCGGACCAAGTCAAACCACCATCAGAACTCCTAATCATCAATATGAAATGTGGTAGTTTTCTTCCCTCTTCATCAAACATATAAACATCTGGTTTTAAACCTTCGATAGCGCCAAAAACAACTAACAACTCTTGATCTTTTGTCTGACAAACTCCTGAACAAACCACAGTCAATTTTGGAGTGCGTTTTTGACCATCAAATATAACCCTAGGATTAGACCAAGAAACCCCAGAGTCTATCGAAGTTTGCATCACTAGACGACTATCAGGGCTATGCTTGCTAGGTCCCTCCCTATAGACACTGCAGACTGAACCATCATCCAGGAGGATAGATAGTGGATAAGCACAAGTAGTCGACAGGTCATTGGAAGAAAAATTAGGAGAAACAGCATTGTCAGAAATTATGTTAACGTGCATATATTGACCTCCTCTAAACAAAGTGAGATGGGGAAATAGTGGTTAATAGACAGAAATCTAATAAAACCATACTTCCATTATCAAGATATTTTAAAAAAACTGGAATTATCAAGTCTAAAAGTAGCTTGCTCATGATAATCCTAATAAAGAAAATAACAACTACCCTTAATTATGACTACCAATTGATTCGAAATCGACAAGCTCGAACATGAATGATACTTTCTAGTGTTGCATAATAGCTAAGTAATAAACATCCATCGTCCAAAAGTAACAAGTCAGGTGTTCCAAAAGTAAAGTTAGGTAACTCTTCCCAGACAGCATCTTTCCCCCCAACTTTATCCATATTGCATGCTCTATTTCCTAGCATCGATCCACAGGTTGAATCCCACATTTGGATTGAGGTTCTGAGATCCCACTGAGTGCCCTCATTTAAAGAGGTCCAAAGTCGAATTCCTTCAGGTGAACATCGATAATTGCTAGCCGCAATTAGGTGCCCGTTACTTAGAGCTAGCGGCGCTGTAATCTGCCCAACAAAGCCTGTTTTCTGAGGTCGGGTCCAAGTTTGACCCTCGTCAGAAGAAAATGTTTGGTGAACCTCTACGGTACGCTCATTTTCTTGAAGAAATGTCCATAACAGTCCAATAAGACGACCATCTTCCAAACAATTAAAGCGGGCATCACACCAGTTCATTTCAGCACTATGATCAACAGCCACTGAAGAAAAAGAACCAAAACTTTTTCCCTGATCCTGAGAAAAGAACAGCCCTGTGCCAATAATCCCATTTGAAGCTTTATATTCAACAGGGAGACAGATTCTTCCATTTTTTAATACCAATGGTTTCGCGGTAATTCCAGGCTGATCTAATTGCTGCTGTAGCACAATTTCGCGCGAGGATTGGCAACTACTATCATCCAATCTCTTCTCAGTAATCCACAATTTTCGGGGTAATTTCTCACCTTCCTCACTAAACATATAGACATCTTCAGGGAGACTTTCTACTGTACTGTATACAATTAGTAAGGAACCTTCGGTATTTTGACAGGGACCACCTATTTCCGCAGTTTGCCTTGGTTCAAGTTTTTGTCCATCAAAAACGTTTTTTGGGGAATTCCACGTTTTCCCATTATCATGGGAAACCTGCATAAGAAGGATTCCATCAGAACTATGCTTAGTAGTGCCCTGACGATAAACACAAACTATTGAACCATCGTCCAGAAGGGTTGAAAGAGGATAGGAACAAGCAAGACTGGCTTTTCCAGAAGCAAAGTTTGGAGAAACCGGATTGTCTGAAAGGATCTCAACATTCATATTATTTGACTAATCCACTGCGGCTAAGAAGTTTTAAAATTTGATTTAAGCTGAAACCAAAGTACCATCATTTTCCACGCGCATATAGTGTCCTCTAATGCGAGTTGGTGTTCTGTAGGCCTCGTGGAAAACAACCATGACTCGGCCATCTTTCATTTCCATCAAACCCATCATTCCTGAACACAAAGAAATACGAACTTCTTGGGACCAAGTCCTCCCTTCATCAATGCTAGTTTTCATAAAGATTCCATACCCCCGACTACCCATGATTAGAACCCCTGAACTATGGCGGAGTAGTTGTGGACATTCCCCCGTACAGTTAGATGAGAGCTGCTTTGACCAAGTAATTCCTTTGTCTTTTGATCTATTCATCCACATAAAAGGAGCACGTAAAGTTCGAGCAAAGGCTACAATGCTCCCATCAGCGCATTCCACCCCCATACATTCATTGCTATCAAAATTGTCACGGTCCAAATAGTAAGGACCTGACCAAGTTTTACCGTCATTCAGAGATCGAATGACCAATGATCGGTCACGTCGTTCAGCATTTGATTCAATTTCACCTCCTTCTACTGTCTGAACGTGGTAATAGAATTGTAACAAGGTTCCATCTGAGTAGCGGGTCACAGGGGAATAGGGACCAATCCTCCCTTTTTTTGGAATATCATATAAAGACTTGCCCCCTACTAATAAGGGTCGGGGAGTTGTCCAAGTTTTTCCCCCATCACTAGAAAAAGCCGATTTAGGTCCTCGTACCTTTGATCGCCAATCATAAGTATATAGGCAGGATAATCGTCCATCTTGATGGCCAAAAAAGAAACCAGGTCTCCCGCCATCCGGAAGTTTTTTAACTAATACTGGATTTTCCCATGTTTTTCCTTCATTGGAAGATCTTATTAATAAAAAGTCATTAAACTCATGAGGGTTTCCATTAACACTCATCCAGACCAATAAATCCCCATTTTTAGTCCGGGTGACTCCAGGATAAGTCTGATTGTCCCCGTAGGTTTTTTCTACATCCGGATAGGGACGGAAATAAGCAGGATATTCCTTATCAATTTTGCTCCACTTAGGATTTAAATTACCCACTTTTCCAGAAATAGATAGATTACGAAATTTAACTGGGCCTCGAGCCATAATACCTGCACGGCCAACTGGATAGGTATCATCTCTAACCTCGACAATGACCTTACCATCCACCAGAACCCGAATTAGGTCACCTTTTGCTTGAACCCGTGCTTTCATCCAACCAGGAGTTGCCTGTTCCCATTCTTCCGGACTAGGTCCTCTCTGAACCCACCGCTCAGGAAGCTCTGAATGGGGAGCTAATCCGGTCGCAATATCTCTCCGATACCCTGATTGATCCTGTAGAAAGACTCTGACCTCATATTTAGCACCCTTTCTCTCAAGATCCCTAAACTCCACGCAATAAAATCGAACACTATCTTGGGCGCGAACAACAATTGAAACATTGGTGACAGACCAATAAAAAGTTTGAAACTCAACACTTAAATCTGTATCAGTTAGAACCTCTGGACTGGGATAGGCTATATCTTCGCGCTTAAGAAGGTCACTATAACGATCTTTCCTCTGATTCCACACTGGAGAATAAATAATTTTGTTACTGTCTTGAGACCATTGTGTATCTCCCACAAAAGTCCATGAATCCTTGTTTCCATTTAATTGCGGCGTCAGAGAAATGGAGTCTCTACTAGAATTGATGCCACAAGAGATATAGGCTCCACCAACTCCCGTAGAAATAACCGCTGTTAATGCATTCTTAATGAAACTCCGCCTAGAAATTTGACCCATTATGAATTTCCTCCGGTTAACATTTATACTACTTAATTGGATCTCAATTTTGCTCAGTCATTTTTTAGTTTTGCCTGGCGTTCCATAAGCAAAACATCAACCATTTTTCCCTGAAGCTTAATATGACTTGGGAATTTAGAAATTATCTGAAAACCAAGTCGGTTAAACCATTGAAATTTTTTGTCATCTGATTCCGCTAAATAAACCTGAACGCAGCTAACTTCTTTCTCCACAGCCTTCAACAGCAACCATTCGATCAATAATCCAGCTTGGTCGGAATAATAATCGTGCGTGGCAACATCAAGAACTGCTTTATGACGATACTCAGTCGCTGGTCCTGGTGTAATTGAACCAAATCCCAAAACTCGATGATTCATCTCACCAATCAACATACACATATCCCCACCTCTTTCCGCAACTTCATCATAAATGACTGGAAAGTTGGAAACACATCTCTGCAACTTTATATATTTTCCAGACAATAGGCCCCTGAGATAATCTAAAGCGAGCAAATTCCAGGGTTGAATAACAAAGCAGGCAAAAGAAGGTAAGTCTCCCCAATTGGCTTCACGGATAGAAGTAGACTGACTAGAAGCAAAAAATTGTTTTTCACAATTCTCCTGTCCTTGGGCAGTTTTCCTCATTACACCGCCATTCCACCATTGAAATCCACAACGGAGATAGACATTTCTTGGGTCACGAGTCGCCCCCAAAAAAGAAATTTGACACCCGGCCTGGAAGGATAAATCCGTTGCCGTGTTTGTAAGATACTCAGCTATACCCAATCGACGATATTCTGGATGAGTCAGAACAGACCCAATGACCGACACCTCGTTCTCTTTGACTGGGTAAGCAACCGCTGCCGTTCCAACAGCTTGTCCATCAATCCTTCCCAGGACAACCTTAGTTATTAGATCCTGACTATAATCGCCATTCATGGCCTTGAGCCAATCATAATCCCCTCCACCTCTTCTTTTCCATTCAGTCCTCCACAATTGGATGAGAGTAGTTTGATGGATTGAATTAATTGGGAAGGTCAGCTCCTCTAATTCAAGAACACGTCCGTCCTTTAGTTTAATTATTGTTTGATTCATTTAACCTCTCCCAGAAACTTTAGCTACTTGAATATCACTTAGAGGATCGAATCTTTTCCAGAAACGGATCTTGAGTTCGATCGCACCAAGCCAGTAATCCCTGTTGAAGTTCGGGAATCACTGGATTCTGACCTTGACCAGCCAGATTGATTAATTCGAATGGATCATTGACCAAATTATAAAGTTCTGTTTCGCTGTTCTCGTGCATTACATATTTCCAAGGCCTGCGTACCATTGCCCTCCAATTTTCTACTCCATGCCAACTAGAAAAATTAGGTGCCAGATTATATTGGGCAAAGCAATCTCTAAAATTTGGTTCTGTCTCATCTCCTGCAAGGTAAGGTAACAAATTTTCTCCCTCCAAGCCTAGCTCTTCGATATCGACACCTGCCACACTTAGAATAGTAGCTGCAACATCAACATGACTAACATCGAGTGAACAACGAGTACCGGATCTAAAAAGGTTTGGCCAACGCATCACCCAAGGAACCCGTAGGGCTTCTTCATAAGGGCAAAATTTTTGCCATAACCCATGCTGGCCCATCATTTCTGCATGATCAGACATCATGATTACCAAAGTATTGTCTAGAATTTCACATTCTTCTAGTCGTTTTATAAATTGTCCAAAGAGTGCATCAATATAACTAGCATAACCCCAGTAAACTGCTATGGATTTCCGCCAAGCAGCGAAATCTTTTCCCCACTCATTTCTTAAACGTCGATAGTAACTTTGTTTGAGAAAACTAGGTTCTCCTGAAGTCGGATCCCAATTTTCTGGTTGAGTTATTTTTTCTGGATCGTAAAGATCATAATAGTTTTTCGGTACCATTAGGGGTGGGTGAGGTCCTTCCATACTAATTACTTGAAAAAAGGGCCTTTGGAGATCTCTCAAGCCAAACAGTTCAAAGGCGTGACCTAAAATCCAGTTGTTGTGTTCCTTATCAGCAGGAATATCAAGGATAGCTGTTTGCGGCACTGACATTCCCGGATGGTGCTTGGATCGAAAAGGTCCACTTCGTTTTTCATCATGAAAAATGAAACCGTCAGCAACCCCCTGCCATCGACACCATTCTGTATAAGCACGCTCCCCTTCATCACAAGCACTAACCCAATCAAACCAGCGATGAACATTATTAGCCCCTAAGTGCCACTTCCCTGTATACAAACATTGATAGCCTACCTTACGTAAATAATGTGAGATAGGAGGTTTAGTAACTTCCATATCTAGAAATTCAAATTCTCCACCTCTTTTTTCAAACCCTGAAAAAGTCAGATGTGGCATCCCAGCTTGATGAGGTTGAAAACCAGTAAAAAAGGAGGCTCGAGCTGGAGAACAAAGAGGGCTGGTGGTACGCAAGTTTTCCATTAAAATTCCCTCTTGAGCTACTCGATCCCAGGTGGGCGTCCGACAAGCAGTTTTTTTCAAAATACCCAGGGTATCTAAACGCTGATTATCACTAATCAAAAGTACAATATTTGGTTTTGACATAGTGGTCATAATCTATTTTCCCTGTAGATTGAGAGGTAGCAGTACATGCTCTTTGAAAGATTAAAGAAAAATCATGCGTTTAACCTATCGTAACAAATATTATAAACCCATGGTTAAATGTTACATTTTATTATTATCCACTAATTTTTTCGAAATAATGTAACGATGATTACTTCCTATGTTAAGCTCTCCAAGTATTCTTTTGATTTCTGGATTTTTGGAAAAGTTTAATTCCAAACAACCTACAAAATTACAAATAACTAGGGCTAAGAGCAAAACATATCATTAATAATCCTATCCTTTTTCTCCCTAGTCCGAGAAAAATTTTATGGTAAATACTCAGCCTGAATTTTCTCGTGAACAACCAACAGAATCTTCAAAAGGATTAATAGATACTCTTAGAGGTGTCCATTGCTATTTGCCCACACCCTTTGATTCTAATCTTCAAATTGACACCAAAGGAATGAAACGTAATGTTTCACTTTTAGCTCAAAATGGACTGAACAATCTTAGCTTTGTAGTGACAGGAGGTCTAGGGGAATTATTTACGCTTGATATAGAAGAGCATGAGGCTGTTGTTAAAGCTGCAGTTCAAGGAGCAGCAGGTAAGCATAGAATAATTGCTGGCATTAGAGGAGGCTACAAATTTGCACTAACTATGGCTCGAAATGCAGAGAAATCTGGTGCTGATGCCATTTTGATATTCTCTCCTCCAGGGGGTCCACAGACGATTGAGGGGCAAGAACGTTATTTTAAAGATATTGCTAATTCTGTAAATATTGGGGTATTTGTTTATCCTCGTCCCACTCAAAAAAATTACTGGCCTACTCTGATACAACGACTAGTTACCCAACCTAACATTCTTGGATTTAAAGATGGAACTGGAGGAATTTCTTTTGGACGATCACTGGGTTCTCTAGTTCGTGACCGCTTTATTTGGACAGCTAAAGGTGAAACCCATGCACTACAAGCTTTAACAGCTGGGGCTCAAGCCTATGCCACCGCATTTGGTTCACTCATGCCCAGAGCGTGCATTACATTCTGGAAGTACGGCCTAAAAGGGAATATAAAAGGCATGGAAACAATCTTAAACAAACGTATCCAACCCCTGGAAAAGATCTGTCATCTGCTTCCCTTTCCTGATGCACCTCCCGGTTTTGGAGTGGCTGGAATTAAGACAGCTCTAGAGGCATTAGGAAGAGCTGGAGGGCCTGTCCGTCCACCAAAATTACAAGTAGAAAAAAAATCTGCAATTGCTGCAATTGCAGTTAAATACGGAGAACAACTCTAACTATTTCTAAGACAGTGGAGTATCGAAAATGGACACAAACTCACGACGTAATTTTATAAGAAACACTGGATTAGCCGTAGGAAGTTTAGCAGTCTTAGGGACAGTAGAATGTAAAAAGCAAAATCGGACTATGACAGAACTCATGAGAGCCTGTAGAGGCGTTCATAATTTTTTAACTACTCCATTTAAATCCAATGGTAATCTCGATTCTGAAGGTTTCTATAGAAATGTTAACTTTCACGCCGATCGACATTCAAAAAACATGTCCATTGTCGTGAGCTGTAATCTTGGAGAGTTGTTCTCTCTTGATTTAGAAGAACATCAGACTCTAGCTCAAGCTGCAGTCTCTGGTGCTCAAGGGAAAATGCCAGTCATTCAGGGAATTGCAGGTGGTTACAAACTCAGTTTACAAATGGCAAGAAATGCTGAGGAGGCGGGAGTGGACGCCCTAATGCTATTTGCTCCTCCCCACGGAAGCTCTACCGCCAAAGGTGTTTTAGACTATATGTATCAAGTAGCAACTAGTGTAAGGATGGGAGTATTTGTCAACATGGTTCATGGACACCAATCTCAACCGGTAGCAGAATATTGGGCTAAGGTAATTGAAGAACTCTCTGAACTTCCTAACGTTATTGGTTTTCAGGATTCTAGTCGTGGTACTCAAGTAGGTCACTCTCTAGGTTCAATGATTCCTGATGATTTTTTGTGGATCGCCCGAGGTGAAAAACATGCTACTCAAGCATTGCCCATGGGAGCTCGAGCCTACACAGCTGCAGTCGCTTGCTTAGTTCCAAAAGCTTGTTACGATTTTTGGAAATATGGCATTTCCGGTAAAATTGACAAAATGCAAAAAGTATTACAAACCCAGATTGACCCTATGGCTGCCGTTCGGAGTCTTAGACCCGGCTATAGTGCAGCTGGAATTAAAGTGGCCTTGGAAACAATGGGTCGCGCTGGTGGTCCTACTCGTCCTCCTATGGGACAAGTCTTAGCTGAGGATCGGCCAAGAATTAGTGAAATAGCTAGGCAATATGCGGAAATTTAAAATTTTTAATCCTGTAATTTTAGTCAGGAGGAGTTAATGCTCTGTTCTAAATTAAGAGAACGCCTTCAAGCTCTATCCCCAGCATTATTAGCTGATGCTAGATCGAGACTAGAGCTTCCAGAAAAACACCTCGACCCTAATATCAGACCCTTTACCCCATTTATCTCCATGATTGGCGCCGCAGTTACTGTTAAGCTTGGCATTGCTGAAAATAAAGCCTCAGCAGATTTAACGAGGATGTTGGAAGCCTATGAATCCCAAACTGAACCTGGAGTTATCATGGTCATTGAAGTGCCCACAGAACTGCATAGTTATGGGATTTTTGGTGATGGAGCTGCAACAATAGCTAGGAAACATGGATTTTTGGGAGTACTGGTAGAAGGGGCAGTGCGAGATACCCCCGACCTACAGAAAATGGATTTCCCCGCATTCAGCCGAACGATAGCACCAGGGTATATTGTTGGGAAAGCCAATGTACTGGATACTCATGGTCCAGTTATGGTTGGTGGACAAACAATAGATCAGGGCGACGTAATTGTTGCAGACAATGATGGTGTAATTGTTGTTCCTCCTCAAGAACTTGAAAAGAACATCTCACATGCCGAATCTATTAAGCAATGGGAAGAACAAGTTCATAAATTATATGCAGAAGGAGGTAGTTCTAAAGATATAGCAACTCAGGTGGGTCCACTTCCCTAAATGAAAACTCTAGAACTAGGCTAAGTCTAACTTTAAACCTAAATAAAATGATGGATTCAAAACTTTGTTTTATTACTGCCCATGAATTGGTAAAACTACTCCAATCCAAACAAGTTTCTGCCAAAGAGGTGGTACAAGCGCATCTTTCCCATATTGATCGCGTCAATCCCAAGGTAAATGCTATTGTGACGTTGGTTGGTAAGCAAGCCCTTGATCAAGCTGAAGCAGCTGACAAAATGTTTTGTAGTGGACACGATGTTGGCCCGCTCCATGGAATCCCTATTGCTCATAAAGATTTAACTCTAACAAAGGATGTACGTACAACTTTTGGCTCCTCTGCTTTTCAGGACTACATTCCAGACCAAAATTCCTTGATTGTGGAACGCCTTAAAAAAGCAGGGGCTATAACCATTGGTAAAACTAACACTCCAGAGTTTGGAGCAGGCTCTCAAACTTTTAATGAGGTTTTTGGTAAAACACTCAATCCATATGATACCTCTAAAACTTGTGGCGGCAGTAGTGGAGGAGCTGCAGTATCCTTAGCCTGCAGAATGCAACCTTTGGCAGACGGCAGTGACACCGGAGGATCACTACGAAACCCTGCCAATTTCTGTAATGTGGTGGGATTCCGTCCATCTCCAGGAAGAGTTCCAGTCTGGCCTAATCAAGTTGCTTGGTATCCTATTAGCGTTGAAGGTCCCATGGCTCGGACTGTAGAGGACACAGCTCTAATGCTAAGTGTCATTGCTGGCCCAGATAACCGTTCACCTATTTCAATCACTGAGCCTGGCAGCAAGTTCTCTATTCCACTACAAAGAGATTTTCAGGGGGTTCGAATTGCCTGGAGTGCTAACTTAGGCAATTTGCCTGTTGACCCTCGAGTAACTCAAGTTATTGAAGGACAGAAAAAAACTTTTCAATCCTTAGGCTGCTTAATTCAAGAAACTGAACCTGATCTTCAAGATGCAGAAATTGTTTTTAAAACCTGGAGAGCCTGGCGTTTTGAATTATCTCTATCCCGACTTAGTCATCCTCAGAAAAATTTTCTTAAAGGAACTCTACACCAAGAGATTGAGGCAGCCAAAAAACTAAAAGGTACTGATCTTTCTCGCGCTGAACTCAAAAGAACTGAAATCTATCACCGCGTCAGGACATTTATGGAGACTCATGAGTTTCTTATTTGCCCCGTTAATCAAGTACCCCCTTTTAACGTTGACGAACCATACGTTAAAGAGATTAATGGAATCCAGATGAAAAGTTATATTGACTGGATGCAATCTTGTTGGGCAATTTCCATACTAGGACTCCCGGCCATTTCAGTTCCAGCCGGGTTTACTCCAGATGGGTTACCCGTAGGCCTACAAATCGTCGGCAGACATCACGATGACCTTGGAGTCCTCCAGTTGGCCCATGCTTTTGAAAAAATGACTTGTTTTTGGAAACAAACACCGCCTTTACTGGAAAATTAAGAACAAGTTCATGCCTTTGTATTGGCATGATTTTACCATTAAAATTCATGTGTTTTCCTGATACCATAAAGAATAAAAAGGATAAATTATATTTTGATTGAATTAACTGTTCACAAGGTAAAAATGAAAAGCCTTACTGCCATTGAATGTTCAGCGATAACTCCTCTAAAACCCTTTTCCAATGGCTCATTCCATCAAGCAATCTGTGGAAAACTCAGTATTTATAAGCATCTTGAACAAAGCCTCCTTGGAATCCAGCGCCAGACAAGACTTTTAGTATAAGTATTTTATTTTCAATAACTTAGAAAAATGTCCCTTTTTATGTGCAATCTGGTCTTTCTCCGTTTCTAACAGTGGGTTTCGGCGTTAAAATCCTTTTTTTCCACAGATTTTTCCACAATAACTGTGGAGGAAAGATCTATCGATAGTATTATTCTCTAGATATTGGGAAAAGTGATCGTCAAACATTGAAAAAGAAGAGTGAAAATTCCATTGACTAACAATAATTTAGTCTTTTTTATACCTGTCACACTTGACCTAAAGCTATCTTTAAAAAATCATGGTTGGGTATATTTGTCCCCTTGGGAACTGGATAATAATAACCTTTCGCGAGTTGAAGATATTTGTGGAGAAAAAATTCAAGTTAAGATAAAACAACTTAATAAACAGACACTTGAAATACGGTATGACAGTGCAGAAGTTAAGCCTAGAAAACACTTAAAAAAATTAGTCTGGCAATGGTTTTCATTAAATGATGACTACAAGGACTTTATTAGTTTTGCAGAAAATCTAGATCC
>Ga0310345_10004168_pt1 | contig 13266 bp, 10 predicted proteins | sample HC15DNA20500_MG_FD_204667 | JGI IMG/M metagenome (GOLD analysis project Ga0310345, IMG submission 204667) | Marine microbial communities from station ALOHA, North Pacific Subtropical Gyre - HC15-DNA-20-500_MG | ecosystem: Environmental > Aquatic > Marine > Oceanic | place: Pacific Ocean: North... | reverse complement strand
GCATTTTAAGTTTAACTCTGACCGTATTGATAATTTCAGAACTTATTTATTATTTGGTGTTAAGTTCGACACCGATTTATCGAGCAACTCTGCACTACGCAATGTGCCCGATATTATTAAACTGCGAAAAAATGATTTTGGGTTGGAAGGCGGTTTGGGTTTTAATTTCTTTTTGCCCTTTGTTACCATATCGCCCGAAATAAAATTCAGCTATGGCTTAACCAATTTGCTGATTCCGGACCCCAACCTAAAATATGCCAGCGTGTTTCAACAACTGCAATCACGCATGATTGTTTTCTCTATTCATTTTGAGGATTAAAAATCGAATGTTCGTCGGGCTAAATTCCAACGCATTCCCAGCATGATAATATTAGAAGTAAAATCGGGTTGGTTCACCACTTTATACTTTCTAATAGTGCCTGTAACATCAAAAAACAAATTAGGAATTAACTCATAAGTAACCGTTGCTGAAACCATAGCAGTTTTGGCCAATAACCCACTTCCAATGTGGAAACCATAATCGCTAATACGATTAGAGGTATAAAATTCAAAGGGATTAGCACCAAAGTTATAACCTGCAGAATCCAAGCCCTGTTCAATATACATAGCTTTGGCAGTAAGTTGTAAACGATTTATTGGTTGATATTTAATAACCCCTAAAAATTCACGCAAATTGGCCCCTAAAGGATGTGCCAGTGGCTGATTGTAATGTGTAAAAGAACCCACTGAATCGTAATGCGAATACACAAATGGCCTGATTAAATTTACTTCGCCCTGCACATCTAAATTTTTTATTCCAAATACATCAATAGATTTAAAGCCTAATTGCAATGCTTGTTTATTGCCATAGTAACCATCCCTATACCGTAACACTTCCTTCATTACAAATTCGTTAATAATGATTTGGCTATACAATTGGGTGTTTTTAAATACATTGGCTTTAATGTTTCCACCCAAAGTAACCTTATCGGGGCTTCCCAACTGTTGCTCAACAGAGCGATAAAAAATAATGGGATTCAAATAATTCAAATCGAAGCCAGAAGAACGACCAAACATTACATCTTCAAACAACCCAATGTTTAACCATTTGGTAGCTTGAAAATCTAAGTAGTGCAAAGTCATATACTTCTGCGGACGCAAATAATCGGGGCCTCGCTGGTAACTGGAAACCAGTTGTGCAAACAAGTTATAGTATTGGAATTTCCAGAAACGGGTATTAATTTTTAAGAACAGCATATCGTTGCTGCCATCACTTAAAATTAAACTGCGAATACCGTTACCAATAAACACCTTATCGTATGCAAATTGAAAATCGATGGATTTACCGGCTTTAAACATAATACCCCCACGTGCATCAAAATAATCGAACCCGTCGGTTTGATAATTTTTATAATAACCGGCACCGGGCACAGCCTGGTATTTTTGTGCATATTGCTGCACATACAAGGGATCACGCTCCTGATTGGTGGTGAAATAAGAATAGTAACCAATACCTTTTGAAAGGGTACCACGCAAATAAAAACCACGCCTATTCATGAATAATGGATGATTTAAATTATTGTCGTGTCCAAGTTCTAAATCTAATAAAGGAGAAATGTAAGCAGAAAAATCGCCTCGCTTCACACCAATATATGCAGGATTGTTTTTAATGGAGGAAGTGAACAAGTTTTTGAGTGGTATTGTTGTATCCCCTAAGCCGGGACGCCAATCGAAATTATCTTTTAGTACCAGGGCTAAATTATATTCATCTACCTTAGACAAGTGTATTTTTCCTGCTGCAGCTAATGCTTGAATATAATATAATCTGTCGGTAACGGTTTTGCGTTCAAAGGGTTTTACGGCCGAAAAGTTTAAAACAGAATCGGTACGTAATTTTAATTCTAAGCGGGTTAACAAATCATATTGGCGGCTACCCAACGGAATATAATCGGATTGCGACCAAGCATTGATAACACACATTAATAGAAGGGGCAGGGCTACATAACGCAAACATTTCATAATCTTGCTGAATTATTTGAAACAAAAATAATGGAACATGCACACATACCTTATTAAAAACGGCTATATTATTAACGAAGGCAGAAAATATTATGCCGATTTATTGTTAAAAGAGGGAAGAATTGAAAAAATAGCGCCAAACATTGATACGAAGTTTGCCGTAAAAGAAATTAATGCAGAAGGTTTTTACGTTTTACCGGGATGCATTGACGACCAGGTACATTTCCGGGAACCGGGATTAACCCATAAAGCGAATATACAAACGGAATCAACCGCTGCTGTGGCCGGCGGTGTTACTAGTTTTATGGAAATGCCGAATACCTATCCCGCTGCTTTAACGCAGGAATTATTGGAGGAAAAATACTTGATTGGCAGTAAACATGCGTTGGCCAATTATTCTTTTTTCATGGGTACCTCAAACGACAATTATGATGAGGTAATGAAAACCAATGAAAAAAAACAATCTATTTGTGGCATTAAAATTTTTATGGGTTCATCTACCGGTAATTTATTGGTCGATAATCCATTAAGCCTTGAAAAAATATTTAGTGGTTGTGAAGTATTAATAGCCACCCATTGCGAAGAGGAAAAAATGATAAAAGAGCGTTTACAGGCTTTACAACAACAAAAAACACTTTCGGCTGCCGATCATCCTATTATTCGCAATGATGAAGTTTGTTTTGAATCATCATGGAAAGCCATACAATATGCGCAAAAACATGGTAGTCGATTGCATATTTTGCATATTACAACTGCCAAAGAGTTACAATTATTTACCAATCTAATTCCGATTAAAGAAAAGAAAATAACGGCTGAAGTGTGTGTACACCACTTGCATTTTACAGCTGATGATTATGAACAAATGGGTAATTTAATTAAATGCAATCCCGCCATTAAAGCACCAAATAATAAAGCAGCTTTATGGGAAGCATTGTTAGATAATCGGTTAGATGTTATTGCTACCGACCATGCCCCACACACTTTAGCAGAAAAAGGGTTTATACGCGATACACAAACAGGAAAGCTGGTTTGCAACAATACTGATTATCTGCATGCGCATGCAGGCTTACCACTAGTTCAACATAGTTTATTGCTAATGCTATACTATGTTCAGCAAGGAAAAATTAGTATTGAAAAAGTAGTGGAAAAAATGAGTCATGCAGTAGCCGACTGTTTTCAAATTAAAGAGCGGGGTTATTTACGTGAAGGGTACTTTGCCGATATTGTATTGGTAAATCCACAACAAGGCATTACCGTTACAAAAGATAATTTGTTGTATAAATGCGGATGGAGCCCATTAGAAGGCATCACTTTCCCCATGCAAATAGACAAAACTTTTGTAAATGGGCACCTGGTTTATGCAAATGGCAGCATTGATGCATCTGTAAAAGGCATGCGTTTGGCATTTAACCGATAACAAGCCATGGAAACCTAAAACTTTTCCTAACTTTCACCTATGCAGGTAGACGATATAACATTACGCGATTTAGGTATCATAGGTAACAATGATACCATAGCCATTTGGCAACAACTGAATTTTACACACACCGACGGAGGAAGAATTTTATTAAAGAAAATTTTACAACAACCATTAAGTAGTATTGATGCCATACAGGACACACAAAAAACCATACAACAATTGGTTGAAATTAGCCGACAATGGCCTGCTACCATTACCAATGGAACGATAATGGTGTTGGAAAAGTTTTTTGAAACTCCGGTAGATAGTTTTAATCCTAAACCCGATGCTGTTTCAGCCTGGATGTACGCCACTTTTAAAAAACCTGATTATTCACTTATTAAATATTCTGTTGAACACAGTATTCATTTTCTGCAAGGGCTTCAACAAATTGTTACCTTATTATCACCTGCTAACAGCAATCAATTAAAAAAATGGATAGAGAAAATTACATTGCATCTTAGCAAACCCATGGCACAAGAAATGTTGCTGTATAATAAGGAAAAATCATTAGGAAAAGCTACTATATTAAGTTACGGTTACTTTGTGCAACACCATTTTAAAAATGCTTTAGATGAGTTAATTGAAATTTATAGCCAGTTAGATGCCTACTTAAGTTTAGCTATAGCTACCCAACGTTTTCAATTACACTTTCCTGAATTTAAATCAATGAATGGACCTTTTATTCAGGCTACAGATTTATTTCATATACAATTGCCAACCCCGGTACCTTATAATGTAACCATTACTCCACAAAGCAATTTTGTTTTTTTAACCGGTGCCAACATGGCCGGCAAAAGCACTTTTATTAAGGCAGTGGGTTTATGTGCTTATTTAGCGCATGTAGGAATGTCAGTTCCGGCTTCGTCAATGCAACTCAGTTTCTTTAATGGATTAATCAGCAATATTAATTTAACAGACAACATTATACAAGGAGAAAGTTACTTTTTTAAAGAAGTGCAACGCATTAAAAATACTATTGAAAAAATTACGGATGGAAACAACTGGCTGGTATTAATAGATGAATTGTTTAAAGGCACCAACCAGCAAGATGCTGTAAAGTGTAGTATTTCAGTAATAGAAGGTCTCCGAAAAATCAATAACTCCCTCTTTATATTATCCACACATCTATATGAAATAGGGCAAGAACTTAAAACACATCCTAACATTCAATTCAAATATTTTGAAACCAGCATAGAAAATGAACAACTGATTTTTAGCTATCAGTTAAAAGATGGAATTAGCAATGACCGATTGGGCTATTTAATTATGCGCAAAGAGGGAGTTGTTGATTTGTTGAATAAGTTGTAACAGGTATTGATTTTTGTTTTATATTAGTTTCTGAAAAATTAACATATATTGAAAACACAGTATGAAGCAATTAAATATAGTTGCTAAAACACTGCCAATACCCTGTTGTTTATGCTGGTAAAAACCTATGGAAGTGCAGTTTATGGTGTTGATGCCATAACCATCACCATTGAAGTAAATATTAGTAGTAGCGGTGAGATAAAATACTTTATTGTGGGCTTACCTGATAACGCCGTAAAAGAAAGCTTACAACGTATTGAAAGCGCCATTAAAACCAACGATTACAGAATGCCCCGCATGCGCTTGGTAGTAAACATGGCCCCCGCCGATATTAAAAAAACAGGTGCAGCATTTGATTTACCTATTGCCATTGGCGTATTAGGTGCTACTGAACAAATCATCAATCCCGAAGCTCTTAAAGATTATATTATAATGGGGGAATTAAGTTTAGATGGCGCTATTCAACCCATTAAGGGTGCCCTACCCATTGCCATCCAAGCAAGAAAAGAAGGATTTAAAGGACTAATTGTTCCATTAGCCAATGCGCGGGAAGCAGCCATGGTCAATAATTTACAGGTATATGGCGTTCAACACATTAATGAAGTAGTAAACTTTTTTAATGAAAACAGCAATGCACAACCGCTAGTTGTAAATACAAGAGAGGATTTCTTTACAGAACAAAATAATTTTGAATTTGACTTCAGCGATGTGAAAGGTCAGGAAAATATTAAGCGGGCATTAGAAATTGCTGCTGCCGGAGGCCACAATGCCATATTAATTGGTCCGCCCGGTGCCGGAAAAACCATGTTGGCTAAACGTATACCCACTATATTGCCACCTTTAACTTTACAAGAAGCTTTAGAAACTACCAAAATACATAGTGTTGCAGGCAAATTACCTGAACATGCATCTTTAATTGCGCAAAGGCCATTCCGTTCACCACACCATACAGTTAGTGATGCTGCATTGGTGGGCGGGGGCGGAAATCCACAACCTGGCGAAATTTCATTGGCACATAATGGGGTATTATTTTTAGATGAATTACCGGAATTTAAACGTACGGTTTTAGAAGTAATGCGACAACCAATGGAAGAAAGAAAAGTAACGATTTCAAGAGCAAAAATGGCAGTTGATTTTCCGGCAAATTTTATGCTGATTGCCTCCATGAATCCTTGTCCCTGTGGTTTCTACAACCATCCGGAAAAGGAATGTACTTGTGCACCGGGAGTTGTACAAAAATATTTAAACAAAGTATCCGGACCTTTATTAGATAGAATTGATTTGCATGTAGAAGTTACACCGGTTGCCTTTAATGAATTAAGCCAACAAAACCATACATCCGAAAATTCAGCCACTATTCGTCAACGTGTAATGAAAGCAAGAAATATACAGGCGGAACGTTATAAAAATTTGCCCGGTATTTATGCTAATGCACAAATGAATACCAAAGCATTAAGAACATTTTGTACGTTGAATAGTGCAAGCGAAGCATTAATAAAAAAAGCAATGGACAAATTAAATTTATCGGCAAGAGCATATGATAGAATTATTAAAGTAGCACGCACCATTGCCGATTTGGAAAACAGTGTAAATATAGAAGCATCGCATATTGCAGAAGCAATACAATACCGTAGTTTAGACCGAGAAGGGTGGGCAGGATAACATGACATTAAATTTTTTAGATACTGCTTTGAATCATATTTTTTAAATGATTTTATAATAATTTTGCCAAAAATTAAGCATTCCGTTGAGGCAAATTGGCACTATACTACTTTTAATACCCTTCCTGCTACAAACATTTAATCGTTTGCTCATTGTTGCCGACTATTATTTAAACACCAATAATTTTGCCATATACTGCGAAAACAAAGACAAGCCGATGCTGCATTGTAACGGCAAATGCCAAATGATGAAGCAACTATCTAAAGCAGAAAAAAACGAGCAAAAAAATCCTGAACAAAAACTCAATAATAAAGAAGAGGTTTTGGTATTCCATCAACATCATTTAACACTCGCAATTCCCAATACTACCACAACAAAACAAAATTTTGGGTCAATAGCACAAATTGGCCATCCTATTAAAATTGCCCTTGCCATTTTTCATCCTCCGGGCTAATAGCACACTCACATACTACTTTTTGTATTCAATTGAAAAATTGAGTTAGGTATCTTTTTACTTATCAAAAAGGTTCAAACAAAGATGAATGCTTTGTAATGGCCATGCTTTGCTTAAAAGCCAAGTATTTCAAAGTATAGCGTATGCTATGTGAAAAAATAGCATAAACCATTTATCTTATTCAAACAACTTATCGCTTTATATTATGAAAAAAATATTATTCTTATTTTCTGCTTTAACACTAATCATTACATCCTGTAAAAAAGAAGTTGCACCGGAATACAATACATCAGCAACAGGACAACTATCTATAGAATTTGATAATGTAGTCGGCAATCAAGATTTACAACTCAATACCGGCACTTACACTAACGCCAGTAATGAAAATTTTAAAGTAACATTATTGAAATACTTTGTCAGCAATTTCGTATTAACTAAAATAGACGGAACTACCGTAACTATACCTCAAGACAGTTGTTATTTTTTAATTGATGAAAGTATTCCCAACTCTACCATTCCCAAATTAAAAATACCGGAAGGCGAATACACCAAATTAAGTTTTGTTGTTGGTGTTGATAGTTTAAGAAACACTATGGATATTAGTAAAAGAACAGGAGTATTAGACCCGGCTGGCACAGCAGCAGGCATGTATTGGAGTTGGAATAGTGGTTACATATTTTTTAAAATGGAAGGCACATCGCCGGCATCTACACAAAACGGAAATATCTTTCAATACCATATAGGTTTGTTTGGTGGATATACTACACCTACCATTAACAACTTGAAAACTATTACACTTGATTTAACTACACGTGGCACTGCTAAAGTAAAAAACAATAAGCCCGCCAATATTCATTTATTGGTTGATGTTTTAAAAGTGTTTAATGGCAACACCAATATTAGCATTGCTAAAAATTCAGTAATAATGGTTAGTCCATTCAGTGCTAACATAGCAAACAACTATGTAAACATGTTTTCACATAATCATACCGAAAACTAAGCTGTATGAAATTTAAAATTATTGGGTTATTATTCTTTCTTGCAGGTATTATTGCCTGCAAGAAAGAAATAACACAGGCATTTACTGGATTTTCATCACCGGATTATTTTCCAACACCGGTTTATAATTTCAATAATAATCCTATAACGGAGAATGGATTTGTGTTAGGCAGAAAACTATTTTATGATGCGTTGCTTTCAGCCAACAATACCATAAGCTGCGGGTTTTGTCATATACAAACTTCTGCGTTCACACAACATGGGCATAGCGTTAGCCATGGCATTTTTGATAGTTTGGGAACACGCAATACACCGCCAATTATGAATTTAGCCTGGAGCCCGTCATTTATGTGGGACGGCGGCATTGCTGATTTGGATTTACAACCCATTGCCCCTATTACCAATCATGTTGAAATGGGTAATACCATGGATAATGTTTTAAAAACATTACGTAATTCCCCTGTATATCCGCAATTATTCCAAAAAGCTTTTGGCACACCTGAAATTACCACAACACGTTTACTGAAAGCGTTATCCCAATTCATGCTAATGTGTGTCAGTAATCAATCAAAATATGATAGCGTAATGCGTCATCAAGCAACATTTACAGAAACGGAAAATGCCGGCTATTCAATATTTAAAAATAATTGTTCCGGCTGCCATAAAGAACCTTTGTTTACCGATTTTTCTTTCCGTAACAATGGCTTATCTCCCAATAATATAAATGATATTGGCCGATATAACATTACCTTACAGGATAATGATCGTTATAAATTCAAAGTACCATCACTTCGCAATCTTTGTTATACTGCACCGTATATGCACGATGGGCGATTTTTAACGTTAGATGGAGTAATTGACTTTTATACCAGTCAGGTTACTAATGCAACAAATTTAGACCCACTGCTCAAAAAAAATGGACACTTGGGGTTCTCTTTATCGAACCTGGAAAGGCAACAATTGCTTGCTTTCCTACAAACACTCAACGACAAATATTTTGTTGAAAACAAAATGCTAAGTGAACAATAAACTTTTTAAGAATGAAAAAAATTACCCTTAGCTGTTTATTGATGATACTCAGCTTTTCTTTCAGCTATGGCTGCGATATATGTGGTTGTGGCGTAGGCAATAATTATTTAGGTATTCTACCGGAATTTCAAAAACATATTATAGGCTTTCGTTTTAGATACAATAGCTTACGCACCCACCTTGGCGTAGGTGGAACTACCAGTTACTTAACCAACACAGAAAGCTATGCAACAGGAGAATTATGGGGAGGATGGAACTTACATCAAAATTTACGTTTAATGTTTAACCTACCCTATAGTTTAAATAGCAGAGAAAATGCTACTACAAACATTCAAAAAAATGGATTAGTAGATATGAGTGCACAGCTATATTATGCATTAATACAGCAACGAAAAACATTACACCATCATTTATTTGTACAAAGCTTGTGGGTTGGTACAGGTATTAAATTACCAACAGGTCAATACAATCCCGCAGATAAAAATAGCAGTACACAAAGTACTAACTTATTTCAATTAGGAACCGGCAGTACAGATTTTACCATGAATATGATGTATGATGCCCGATTACAAGATGCCGGCATTAACATTAGTGCCAATTATAAAATAAATACTACCAATGCATATGGATATCAATATGGTAATAAATTTTCAACAACAGCGCAACTATATTATAAATTTAAAATAGCCAATCAATTAACATTAGCACCCAACTCAGGTATTCAATATGAAAACAGCAATTTAGATACCGACCAAAATTTTTCAGTTGATGTATCGGGTGGCAAATTACTGTTGGGAACAGTCGGTGTTGAAGCCAACATAAGAAAGATTGCATTGGGCGCTAACTGGCAAACACCCTTAACACAAAACTTAGCCAATGGTTTTGTAAAAGCAAATAACAGAATAATGATGCACATTGCTTTTATGTTTTAAATAACAATTGCAAAAGCAATTTATAGAAAAGCATAAAGGCATGTACATTTTAATATGCAGAATTTATTAACTTAGGCAATAAAACCAAATTTATGCTTAAGAGAAACTTGCTGTTATTAATAGCATTGCTTTTTACAGGCCTTGTCTTTAGTCAAAGATCTACTGCCATACAATGTGGAAAGTTATTAGATGTTAAAACCGGTACCGTTAGTGATAATCAGGTAATTGTTGTTCGGGATAATATTATTCAAAAAATTGTTCCTAAAGCAGACTTTAAAGACAAAGTAGATAGCGTTATCAATCTTTCCAACTATTTTGTTTTACCCGGACTAATTGATTGCCATACACATGTATTATTACAAGGCGATATTACCAGCGATGATTATGCTGCGCAATTATTAAAAGAATCTATACCCTACCGAACACTACGTGCAGCCCGCAGTGCTGCCATTGCTTTGAATAATGGATTTACTACTATTCGTGATTTAGAAACGGAAGGGGCAATGTATGCCGATGTTGATGTAAAAAAAGCCATTAACAACGGGGTAATTCCGGGCCCCAGAATGTTTGTAGCTACACGTGCTATTAACACAGTAGGACACTACCCCATTAGCCCTAAAGAATATAACTGGGAATTAAACTTACCTAAAGGCATACAAGAAGTGAATGGCGCAGATGATGCCCGAAAAGCGGTACGTGAACAATTGGCACATGGTGCAGATTGGATTAAAATTTATGCAGACAGAGGTTACTATCAATTACCTGATGGTAGTTTTAGAAGTTTACCCAATTTTACCAAAGAAGAGATTGAAGCTATTGGTGATGAAACTTTAAAGAGCAGAAAAAATTTTGCAGCACATGCCATGACAAGAGATGGCATTTTAGCTGCAATTGCTGCCGGTTGCAGAAGTATAGAACATGGAAGTGGCATGGATGAAGAATGTGCAAAAACCATGGCCGAAAAAGGTGTATACTGGTGCCCCACCATTTTTGTGAATGATTATGTGGCCGATGGAAGAGCGAAAGAAGGGAGTATGATTAATCAGCAATTCAGGGCTGCTGCGCCTAAAATATTTCAAACAGCACTTAAAGCAGGTGTAAAAATTGCCTATGGAACTGATATTGGCGGTTATGATTGGAATTTACCCGAAGCCAAAGACTTTGAATTCATGGTAAAATACGGGCTTACCCCATTACAAGCCATACAAACTGCTACTACCACTGCTGCTGAACTTTTACAACAAGACGGTAAGATTGGCGTAATTAGCCCCGGTGCTTATGCTGATATTATTGCAGTAAAGGGAAGCCCACTCAGTAATATTCAGTTACTTGAACAAGTAGAATGGGTAATGAAAGATGGTAAAATATGGAAATCTCAGTAAGCATTTGCTGACGTTTCGGCATGGCAACTAAATTGCACGGTTATTGTTATTTGAGTAGTTATTTACATTCATTAGCACACTAACGTACATTTTTTAGTGCCACAACATCACATTCATGAAATTACTATTACAATACCTTAAACCTTACAAATGGCTAATTGCATTGGCCTTACTGCTGGCTGCTATCAACCAGGTATTTTCCATGTTCGACCCTTTACTGTTTGGTAAATTGATTGATCGATATTCTAATCATCCCCACTTTTTTGATCATGAGAAAAAATTACCACGCACTGAATGGCAATATATTTATGGCGTACTGGGATTTCTAGGCTTAATGGTGGGTACTGCTATGGTAAGCAGAATTGCTAAATCGTTTCAAGATTATGCGGTGAATGTAATTATTCAAAAATTTGGCGCAGCATTATTTACCGATGGATTAAAACACAGCATGCGACTACCTTATCAAGATTTTGAAGACCAACGTAGCGGTGAAACACTTTCCATTTTAACGAAAGCAAGGGCTGACTGTGAAAAATTTATTGGGTATTTTATTAATGTATTATTTGGCATATTAGTGGGCGTTATTTTTGTTTCTGTTTATGCCTTTCATATACACTGGAGCATTATGCCCACTTATGTTATTGGCATTGCAATTTTAACATGGCTAACCAACAAACTAAGTACTAAAATTAAAACTATCCAAAAACGTATTGTACGCGAAACAACTACCTTGGCGGGTGCTACTACTGAAAGTTTAAGAAATATTGAATTGGTAAAAAGCTTAGGATTAACCGATCAGGAAATTAAGCGATTAAATAACAATACGTATAAAATTCTGGGACTTGAATTAAAAAAAGTAAAAAGTATTCGCACCATTGGTTTTATACAAGGTACATTTGTAAACTTGCTCCGGCAAATTATTATGCTAGTATTAATGTGGCTAATTTTTAAAGATATACTTACTACCGGTCAACAAATAACCTTACAGTTCTACAGTTTTTTTATTTTTGGGCCTTTACAAGAAATTGGCAATATTCTATTAAGCTATCGGGAGGCTGAAGCATCCATTAATAATTTTCATCATTTAATGAGTAAACAGCCCGATCACATTCCTACCAACCCTCAGCAAATAGGAAATATTGAATCATTAAATTTTGAACAGGTTATTTTTCAGCATCAAACAGCTAATTACAATGCTATTGATGGAATTTCATTTGAAGTACGCCAAGGGGAAACCGTTGCTTTTGTAGGGCCAAGTGGAGCAGGTAAAAGTACATTAGTGAAACTACTAACCGGATTATATAGGCCGAAAGAAGGTAACATTTATTACAATGGTATTATTGGTAACGAATTAAATTTCGATGACCTGCGCAATCAAATTGGCATTGTTACACAAGATACCCAGCTATTTGCAGGAACCATTAAAGAAAACTTGTTATTTGTAAAACCGAATGCTACAGATGAAGAAATTATTGAAGCATTAGAAAAAGCAAGTTGCAACCCATTATTGGCAAAAGCCGATAATGGAATTGATACACTGATTGGTGAAAGTGGGTTAAAATTGAGTGGAGGTGAAAAACAACGTATTTCTATTGCACGTGCATTAATTAGAAAGCCACATTTATTATTGTTTGATGAAGCTACTAGCGCATTAGATTCTATAACAGAAGAAGAAATTACGAACACCATTAAACAGGTATCTAATGAGAAAGCACAAATTACCGTTTTAATTGCGCATCGTTTAAGTACTATTATGCATGCCGATAGAATTTATGTGTTAGAGAAAGGAAAGATTGTTGAGACCGGCACACATGAAAATTTAGTAGCTTTAAAAGGCTTATATTATGCTATGTGGCGGCAGCAAATTGGTGAAAGAAAACTTTCTACCATTCATTAATTATAGCAAAGAAAATAGTTTATTCTAACACAAAGGCCCCTCCGTAATGGAAAAGGGCCTTTTTTCTACCAAAACTAAACCTGCTAACTACTTTTCTTTAAATTATAACTTAATGGAAAATCAATTTTTATGGAGATATTCCT
>Ga0310345_10004167_pt1 | contig 13268 bp, 12 predicted proteins | sample HC15DNA20500_MG_FD_204667 | JGI IMG/M metagenome (GOLD analysis project Ga0310345, IMG submission 204667) | Marine microbial communities from station ALOHA, North Pacific Subtropical Gyre - HC15-DNA-20-500_MG | ecosystem: Environmental > Aquatic > Marine > Oceanic | place: Pacific Ocean: North... | reverse complement strand
TGAACGTGGCCGACGCGGCCCCGACGGCCGCGCAGGCCGCTTCCATCACGCCGGCCCGCCAGTCGGTGACGGTCTCGTAGGCGAGCGGCGAGAGGAACGCGCGCGAGGCGGACTCGAGCCGAGCGAGATCGGCCGTGGAGAGCGGAAGCGCCATGGCGGACGTGCCCGGGGGCGGGCAGGCACGACGCGAGAGCATACAGCGTGGGCCTCGGCGTCACAAGATGGGGAAACCGTGTGCGGCCCGGGGGGCCGGCCCCGCTCGGCGCGCGGCCGAGGCGGGGCCCCGATGGCCGGTTAGCGCGCCCGGTCGATCCGCCGCGTCACCGCGCCCGCCTCGCCGCTGAGTCGAGCGAGGTAGGCCCCGGCCGGCAGCGACCCGACGGCCACGGGGACCACCACGCGTTGGCCGGACGCGACCGTCCCCTCGTAGAGCGTCGACACCCGGCGGCCTAAGGCGTCGAACAGTTCCAGCCGGACGGGTTGGGCGCGGTCCGACGAGAACCGGAGCGTCGTCGTGGTCACTGAGGGGTTGGGCGCGGCGGGATCCAGGACGAGGGCGACGGCCGGGGGCGTCCCCTCGGCCGGCGTCGCCACGTCGCCCTCATAGCGCGCGAAGTAGTTGAGCCCGGCGACGCCGCCGATGCTGCTGTACCCGCCGCCGGCGTAGAGGTGCGGCCCGTCCACGGCCAGCGCGCGGACCGTCCCGTTGCCGACGCCGCCGGCCAGCGACTCCCAAGCACCGCCGGTGAGGCGAGCCACGCCGTTCACCGCCACGCCGCCGGCCGTTGTGAAGCTGCCCGCGACGTAGAGTTGGCCGCCCCCATCGAACACGAGGTCGCGGACGGCGGTCCCGCCTCCGGACGCACCGGCCACGCCTCCGGCGACGCCGGCCCACGCGGTCCCGTCCCACCGGGCGAGGTGATCGACGGCGCCGCCGCCCATCTCGGTAAAGAAGCCGCCAGCGTAGAGGTTGCCGTCCGGTCCGACCTCGAGCGCGTACACCACCGCGCCGACGGTCTGCGTCCCGGTGCCGACCGCGCTCCAGCTCGCCCCGTCCCACCGGGCGACGTTGTTCGCCGCCACGCCGCTGACGGTCCGGAAGGAGCCGCCGACGTAGAGGTTGTCCGCGGCGTCGAGGGCGAGCGAGTACCCCGTGTTGCTGAGGCCCTGGCCCCCACCGGGGACGGTCCACGCCGCGCCGTCCCACTGGAAGACGGCCCGCGGCGAGCCGCCGCCGACGAGGTTCATCCCGCCCGTCACGTAGACCGTCCCCTCGCTGTCGACCACGAGGTCCTCGGGCGGGTTGTTGAAGCCGGGGCCCATCGCGGCCCAGGCCGTCCCGTCGAACCGGGCCACGCGCGTGGCGGCGACGCCGCCGATCTGGGTGAACCGGCCGGCCGCGTAGAGCGCGCCGTCGGGGCCCATGCCGAGGGCGAAGATCCAGTCGTTGGCGCCGCCGAGGGCCGTCCACGCGGTCCCGTCCCAGCGGGCGACCATGTAGCTGGGGGCCGTCGAGACGGAGCCGATCGAGGAGAACGTGCCGGCGATGTAGAGGGCCCCGTCGGGGCCGACCACGATGTCGTTGACGATCTGCGGGACGGGGGCCCCGACGACGGACCACGTGCCGCTAGCGTGCGCGCGTGGGAGCGTCTCGGCGAAGGGCGCGGGCGGACCGGCGAACGGGGCTGCGAGGGCGGACGTGGCCAGGAGGCCGACCCACAAGAGCACCGCGAGAGCGGGCGAAGCAAGGGGTTGCATGGCAGGAGGAGTCAGAGGGGAGAGGGCGCCGATGGGCGCGAGGAAGGGCAAGCTGGGAGCGGGGCCGCCTGGGCCACATGGGCGGGGCCGCCTATTTCCGCGGCCCCGCCCGTTGCAGCCTCAACTGGCGGCCGAGTCGGCGGGCGCGGTCGGCCCGTCGAGGTGCTGAGGGACGAAGTCGAGGTAGGGCGTCGCCGGCTCGACGTCGGGCCCGACGGGGCGCGGCGCGAGCCCGCCGGCCGGCCCCAGGGACCGGACGAACCGGTAGATCGCCCGAGCGTCGGCGTCGCTGAGGGCACGAACGGACGGCCACGGCATCGGCGGAAGGCCACCGGCTTGGAGCCGCGCGACCCACTGGTCCTCGGTCAGTTGGTGGGTCGTCAGACGGAGGTTCTTGGCATAGCTCGTGCCCCACGGCCCGCGGAACCCGACGGGCGAGCCCGTCAGCCACAGCGAGTCTGCCAGGGCCCCGTTGGCCTCGATGTAGCCAACGGAGTGGCAGTCGTTGCACCCGCCGATCTCGACGAGATAGCGGCCGGCCTCGAGGTCGCTGGCGGCCGCGACGGCCGGGGCCTCGACGGGGGTGGGCACCGCGTCGGAGCGGCACCCGGCGACGAGCAGGAGGGGCATCACGAGCAGCCTGGGGACGATGGCGAGAGGGTGGATCATGGGAGAGGGAAAAGGGCCCGGCGTCAGCCGAGCAGGGCGAAGGGGACGGCGCGGGACCGGGTGCCGGCCTGGAGGCGGAGGCGGTAGAGACCGGGGGCGAGGGCGCCGGCCGGGAGCCGAGCGAGATGTGGGCCGGCCTCGAAGGCGCGGTCGGCGAGGCACGCCACCTCGCGGTCGAGCGCGTCGTGGACCACGAGGCGGACCGCCGCGGGGTCGTCCAGTGTGAACCGGGCGACGAGCGCGTCGGCGGCCGAGGCGGCGTCGACGGTGAGGGTCAGAGCGGACGGCGGGCCGAGCACGCGGGCGACGTCCGCACGGGGAGCCCGCCAAAGCCCGCCCTCGGCCCCGAGCGCCAGCAGCCAGCGCCGCGTCAGCGCGAGGCCGACGGGGACGGCGGGGAGCGCGTCGCCGACGGTGCCCCACGAGGCCCCGCCATCGGACGAGGCGACGACGGCGGGCGGCCCGTCGGCGGCCCCGTAGAGCACGTCGCCCGCGCCGGCCAGCAGGTCGAGCGGGCGGGCGGCCGCGACGCCGTCGTAGACCTCGGCCCAGACGAGGACCGGCCCGGCCCCTGGCGCAGCCCGGTAGAGGCGGCCGCCGACGGCGGCGTAGAGCCCGCCGGCGTCGGCCGCCAGCGTGGCGTCGGGGACCCGGAGCGGGAGCCCGACGCCGGCCGACGACCACGACCGCCCACCGTCGGTGCTCCGACTGACGCCGAGGGCGTGGGCGATCACGAGCCCGCTCCGCCCTGACGAAGCGGCGAAGACGCGGAGGCGCGCTCCGCCCAGCGGCAGGCCCCGCCCGGCGGCCTCCCACTCGAGCCCGCCGTCGGCCGAGCGGAACACGCCGGACCGCGCGGTCCCGGCGATCGTCACGGCGCCGCGCCCGGCCAGCGCCGTCACGGCCACGCCGGGCGGGACGGGCGTAGCGGCCGCCCACGACTGCGCGGCCGTGGCCCGGACGACGCCGCGCGCGGTGCCGGCCAGCACGGCGTCGCCGAGGTGGAGGAGGCCCGCCGAGAGCGAGCCCGCGGCGGGCCCGGCGGCCCACGTCCGGCCACCGTCGGCAGACCGCAGCAGACGGCCGTCGTCAAGGGCGGCCACGGCGCGGGCGCCCCGTGCGGCCACGGCACGGACGGCGTCGGGCAGGGCTACCGACACCCAGGAGGAGGCCATCGGACCAGAGGGCGCGTGCTGTCGGCGGCTGGCTAGGAGGCCCGCCGGTAGACCATCCCGCCCACCTCGACCCGGAAGGCGTCCGCCTCGGCGTCGTAGCGGACCGAGTAGGTCGTGGGGTAGTAGCCCTCGGCAGCCCACGCGGCGGGCTGCGCGAGCGGTTCCTCATGGACCGCCCCGCTCGCCCGGATCGCCTCGAAGAACGCCCTCGTGATCATGGGCTCGACGAAGATCATCCGCCCACCGTAGCTCCCGTAGAGGACGACCTCCGAGAAGCCCGGGCCGTCTGGGGCGTAGGTCGGGTCGGCGGCGTCGAGCCAGTGGAGGCCCATCGCCGGGATCACGGTCCCTGTCGGGTCGGCGACGTAGCCGGCCGGGACGTAGCGGGGTTCCGGCAGGCGGCCGCCGTCGGTGAAGCCTGGGTGCTCGGGCATCCACGTCATCCGCTCGTCGGCCGGGATGGTGTAGAAGTGGACGTCGAAGTGGGGCCGCGTGAAGAGCCCCTCGGGCTCGTGGCCGTTGGCGTTCCAGTCCAGCGAGACGTGGTCGGTCGCGAGGCCGGCCTCGCGGGCGGCGGGCGGGATCGGGAGCACGTGCATGTGGTCCATCTCGTGGCCTGGTCCGCCGGGGTGGGCTGGGAGCCCCGACAAGGCGTCGCCGGTGAGGAGTACGCCGACGGCCGTCGGCGCGCCGTCGGCGTCGAGGGCGACGTAGGTCCGGGCCGTGCCGTCGCCGATGGCGACGGGGTCGCCGTAGAGGGTGGGGTCCTGAGGCGCCAGGCCGGCGACGGCGGCGAGGACCGCGAGGAGGCCGCCGAGGGCGGAGGCCGTCAGGAGGGTGCGGAGGGTCATGGGAGGGCCCGGCAGCGGGCGGACGGTGGGCGAGCGGACCGACGCCGCTCGGAGCCACGCTACCGGGCGGGGGGACGCGCCCGCATGGGCGGCGGCGCCTATTTCCTCGACTGCCGTCCCCGCCACGCTTCTAGGGGTGCGAGCCACTGCGCGTTGCGGCGCCGGGTGGGCTGTCCAAGCACGGCGAATGGCGGCCGGGGTCCCGGCCCTGGACTCCAGACGACCGCCCGACCCGTCGGGGACCCCGTTGAACACGCCGAGCTGGGCCTCGACGCGCGGGCTCTCGTAGGCGAGCATTACGCCCAGGTCGCGCCGGGGCGAGAGCGCCGTCGGGAACGCCCGCTCGGCGAACCGGAGGTCGGACGACGACCGGAGCGACTCGTAGCCCACGGGCGTCTTGAACCGGCCCGTCCGCACCGCCCGCGCGCCGCCCGGCAGGAGGTCGCCCTCGACGAATCCGTCGGCGAGCTCGACCTCGCCCAGCCCGGGCTCGACGACGAACCGGAGCCACCCGTCGACCTCGGCGGTCACCTCAGCGGGCGCGGCGGAGTCCCAGCCCGGGCGACTCGCCTGCCGGTCCGTCCGGGAAGACGGGGGCGTCGGCGTGGACCTTCCCCTCGGCCGAGACCACGACGGAGGGAGACGCCGTTTGTACGGAGGCCGCGGGGACGGCGAGTGCGAGGGCGAGGCGGCGGAACCGCGAGATCGGCGAGGTCGGCATGGGGCGGGGTCGGCGTGAACCGGACGTACCGCCCGACGCTTACGCGCCCCTTGCGCGCCGATTACAGTCCGGGAAGGCGCGTCCGGGCCGGACTCTACGGGGGGCTCGGGCGTGTCGGGGCTCGCGCAGCCCGCGTGGGCGGCGATGGCGCGCAGGAGCGTGGACAAGGACGTCGGGAGGGTGTCAGAGCGAGAGGCGGGACCGCCGCGCGCAGAACCATCCGAGGATGGCGGCCCACCCCACGACGTTGAAGAACAGCGAGAGGCCGAGGCCCTCGGGTCGCCGCCGAGGAAGAGCGGCGTGCCCGTCGCGGGCGCGACGACGACCCAGAACCAGAGCGTCGGGAGGACGGCGAAGGCCATCCCCTTCCACACGGCCGACCGCACGCCGGGCCCCCTGTAGATCACGCTCCAGGCAGCCCCGAGGACGCGGGCGGGCGCGCCGATCTCGCCCACGAGCGCGCGGGGGCCCGGCGCGAGGCTCAGTGAGGGCGAGCCCTCCCCAGCCGCTGCGCTGGCGGACGCCTCCGCCGCCAGGGGGGCGGCCGGGCTCGCTGCCGCTCGCGGCCGGGCACTCCGCAGGCCCCCGCGCGTCCAAGCCGGCCCCGCTCTGGCGTCCGGCCTGCGATCTCGGCGGCCCCCGTCTCCCTCTCGTCCTCCCGCTCCCATGTCCGACCGCCCCCGCCTCACCGACGACCACGGCCCCGACGGGGCCGCCAAGGACCGCCAGCTCGAGCCGTACCGCGAGGACGCCGACGGCGAGTACCTCACGACCAACACCGGCCTCCGCGTCAACCACACCGACGACTCGCTCAAGGCGGGCTCCCGCGGCCCGACGCTCCTCGAGGACTTCCACCTCCGGGAGAAGATGACCCACTTCGACCACGAGCGCGTGCCCGAGCGCGTGGTCCACGCCCGCGGCTCGGCCGCGCATGGCTATTTCCAGGTCTACGAGCCCCTCACGGACCTCACGAAGGCCAAGGTCTTCCAGGACCCGTCCCAGAAGACGCCCGTGTTCGTCCGGTTCTCGACCGTCGTCGGGTTCCGAGGCTCGGCCGACACCGTCCGCGACGTGCGCGGGTGGGCCACGAAGTTCTACACCGAGGACGGGAACTGGGACCTCGTCGGCAACAACATGCCCGTCTTCTTTATCCAGGACGGCATCAAGTTCCCCGACCTCGTCCACGCCATCAAACCCGAGCCGCACTCCCAGACGCCCCAGGCCTCGGCGGCGCACGACAACTTCTGGGACTTCATCTCGCTCATGCCCGAGTCCGCCCACATGATCATGTGGGTCCTCTCCGACCGCGCGCTCCCGCGCTCCTACGCGATGATGGAGGGGTTCGGCGTCCACACCTTCCGCCTCGTCAACGCCGAGGGCAAGGGCCGCTTCGTCAAGTTCCACTGGCGGCCCGTCCTCGGGACGCACTCGCTCCTCTGGGATGAGACGCAGAAGATCGCCGGGAAGAACCCGGACTTTAACCGGCAAGACCTCTGGGACCGGATCGAGGACGGGGACTACCCCGAGTTCGAGCTCGGCCTCCAGGTCGTCGAGGAGGAGGACGAGCACACGTTCGACTTCGACCTCCTCGACCCGACCAAGATCATCCCCGAGGCCGAGGTCCCGGTCCGGATCGTGGGCAAGATGACGCTGGACCGGAACCCGGACAACTTCTTCGCCGAGACGGAGCAGGTCGCGTTCCACCCCGGCCACGTCGTGCCCGGCATCGACTTCACGAACGACCCGCTCCTCCAGGGCCGGCTGTTCTCGTACATCGACACGCAGATCAACCGGTTCTCGAGCGCCAACTTCAACGAGCTCCCGATCAACCGGCCCGTCGCCGCCGTCCACAACAACCAGCGCGACGGGTTCATGCGGCAGACGATCAACCAGGGGCCGGTCAACTACTCCCCGAACTCGCGCGGGAACGGCTGCCCGATGACGGCGAGCGCCGAGGAGGGCGGCTACGTCCACTACGCCGAGCGCGTCGAGGGGCACAAGGTCCGCGAGCGGAGCCCCAGCTTTAAGGACCACTTCAGCCAGGCGACCATGTTCTGGCACAGCCTGACCGAGGACGAGCAGGACCGGCTCGTGGCCGCGGCCCATTTCGAGCTCGGGAAGGTGAAGGCGAAGGAGATCCGCGAGCGGTTGGTGGCCGAGTTCTTCAACCACATCAGCCACGACCTCGCGGTCCGTGTCGCGGAGGGCGTCGGCGTCGAGCCGCCGGCCGAGTTCGCCGGGAAAGAGACGGACAAGCGGATCCCCGAGGTGAGCACCGTCCGGCGCGGCCGCTACGACACAATCGAAACCCGCAAGGTGGCCATCGTCCTCGCCGACGGGTTCGACCACGACGCGTTCATGGCCGTCAAGGAGATGCTGATGGACGGCGGCGCGAAGCCGAAGGTGGTCGCCCACCGCCAGGGGACGTTCACGAGCGCCTCCGGCGAGACGGTCGAGGCGGACGAGAGCTACCTCACGACGGCCTCCGTCCTCTTCGACGCGTTCTTCGTGCCGGGCGGCGCCGAGAGCGTCGAGGCGCTGATGTCCCACGGCGACGCGCTCCACTTCGTCCACGAGGGGTTCCGCCACGCCAAGCCCATCGGGGCGACGGGCGAGGGCGTCGACCTCCTGCGGGAGGCGCTCCTCCCTGCGCTAGACCTCTCCGACGGCGGGACGACGGTCGATAAGGGCGTCGTCACGGCCCGCGACGACCTGGGCGGCTTCGCCGAGGCGTTCCGGGAGGCCGTCGCGCAGTGGCGCCACTTCGACCGGGACAAGCGGGACCAGGCCCCCGCGTAGGGCACTGCGCGCGGCTGCCGGCGCCCGCCAGCCGCGCACGGCCGGGTGGGGAGAGCCGCTCGGTCAGGGCAAGCGCTCCCTGATCGCCCCGCGGCCGATCTCCCCGTCGCGCGCGGCGGGGAGCCCCACGGTCACCTTCGCGACGAGCACGACGACAAGCGAGAGGAGCGGGACGGTCCACCCGCCCGTCCAGTCGTGGAGCGCCCCGAACAGGAACGGGCCAACGGCGGCTACGAGGTAGCCGACCGACTGGGCCATGCCGGAGAGCGCGGCGGCCGTCTCCGGCGTGTCGGCGCGGACGGCGAGGAAGAGGAGCGAGAGCCCGAACGAGCCGCCGAGGACGAGCCCGAGGAGGCCCACCCAGAGCCCCGCGAGCGCCACGGAGGCCGTCGGCACGAGCAGGCCAGCGAGCGCGACGGCCTCGACGGCCCCGAGGGTCCAGATGATCGGGCGCTGCCCGCGGAGTCGCCCGGCCCAGAGCGGGGCGAGGGCCGATCCCGCGATCCCCGCCGCCTGCGAGAGCGCGAGCAGCCAGCCCGCGGGCTCGGCGCCGAGCCCGCGCGCCTGGAGGAGGTCGGGGAGCCACGCGAGGACGACGTAGTACGCGAGCGACTGGAGCCCCATGAACAGGGCGACAGCCCACGCGAGCCGGCTCCGCCCGAGGTCGCGGAGCGCGCCGAGCGTGCTGGCGCGTCGTCGGGGCAGCGTCCGGCGCCGCATCTGGGGCGCCCACACCACGAGCGCGACCACGGCGAGCGCCGCCCACGCCGCGAGCGAGCCCCGCCACCCGACCGCGCCCGCCAGAGGGACCGCCGCGCCCGCGGCGACCGTCGCGCCGAGCCCCATCGCGCTCGAGTACAGCGCCGTCATCGGGCCCGAGCGCTCGGCGAAGTCGCGCTTGACGAGCGCCGGGAGGAGCACGTTGCCCAGCGCGATCCCGACGCCGAGGACGGCGGTCCCCCCGAACAGGAGCGCCGTCGGGGGGGCGGCGCGCAGGGCGGTCCCCACGCCGATGAGCCCGAGCGCCAGCCCCAGCGCGCCCTCAACGCCAAGCCGCCGCGTGACGATGGGCGTGAACGCCGAGAGCAGGCCGAACGCCAGGAGTGGGAGCGTCGTGAGCAGCCCGAGCACCGGGTTCGAGAGGCCCGTCGCGAGGCGAATGTCGGCCACGAGCGGCCCCAGCCCGGCGAGCGACGGGCGGAGGTTGAGCGCGACGAGGACGATGCCCGCGACAAGGAGCGCCCGCTGGCGGACCTCTCGGACGGGCTCTTTCCGAGTGGGCGCCGCCACCGGCGACGCGGTCTCGGAGGGGGGAGCGTGAGACGTCATAGGGACCAGGCGAGGATGGCGGCGAGCGAGACGCCCGCCACGGCGAGCCACAGGAGCACGCCCTGCACGAGCGGCCTCGCGCCGACGGCGCCCAGCGTGGCCCGGCTCAGCCCGGCGCCGATGAGGAAGAGGGTGAGCACGAGCCCCTGCTTCGAGACGGCCACGACGGCGTCGTAGACCGGCGCCCCAGCGGGGAAAACCGCGACGACGGCCGACGCCAGCGCGAAGAGCCCGATGAACCACGGGACCGCCACGCGGACCTCGCCGCCCGACGTGCGCCGCCGCCACCACGCCGCGCCCAGCGCCAGCGGGACGATCCACAGCGCCCGCGTGAGCTTGAGGACCGTCGCCTCGGCGAGGGCCTCGGGGCCGTACGAGGCCGCCGCGCCGACGACCGACGACGTGTCGTGGATCGCGATGGCGGCCCACACGGCGAACTGGTGCTGGCTGAGGTCCAGCGCGTGCCCGACGGCCGGGAAGACGTAGAGGGCCACGCCGTTCAAGAGGAACACGGTCGCCAGCGACACCCCCATGGCCTCGGCGCCCGCGCCGAGCGCCGGCCCGAGCGCGGCGATCGCCGAGCCGCCGCAGATCGCCGTCCCGCCCGAGACGAGGGCGCCCGTCGTGGGCTCGACGCGGAGCAGCCGGCCCAGCGCGAGCCCGACCGCGAGGGCGAACGCGATGCCCGCCGCCGTCACGACGACGCCGGACCGGCCCACCTCGAGGACGGCCGGGAGCGACATTCCGAACCCGAGCCCCACCACGCACGCCTTGAGCAACCCCTTCGAGACGCGCGCGCTCCGGGCCTCGTACGGGTTCCCCAGCGTCAGGCCGAGCGCGGCGCCCGCGCCCAGCGCGACGGCGGGTGAGACGGCCGGGAGGAGCGCCAGGGCGGCGAGCACGAGGAACAGCGCGCGGCGCCAGGGCGGCGCGGGGCGCGGGGCGTCGGTCGTCATCGGTCGCCACGCGGGACGGCCATCGGGTCGTCGGGGAGCGAGACCGCCACGCGCTCCGGGCCTTGTGACCCCATCGCGAACCGCTCGGGCGCGCCCTCGGGCTCGTCGCCCTGGACGATCACGAGCGTGCCCTCGCCCGTCGCCCGGCCCCCGAGCGCGCCCTCACCGGCCGTCGTCTGCCAGCCGCTCGACCACTCGTAGAGCCACTCGGCGTCGGCGGTCACCATCCGGACGCACCCGTGGCCCTGGGGCGGCCCCGTCGGGACGACGTCGTACTGGTGGAGGTGGATGCCGCGGGCGGCGTGGATGTTCATGACGTAGCGCATGAACCACCGCTCGCCCGGCGGGGCCTCCGACGAGTACCGCTCGAGGGCCCGCCAGTTCATCGTGAACCGGCCGCTCGGCGTCGGCGTCTCGGCCGCGCCCGTGGACGCCGGCCCCCACCGGACGAGCCGGCCGTCGGCGTAGGCGGCCCACGTCTGGGGGTAGGGGGCGTACGCGAGCGGCGAGAGGTCGAAGTCGGCGGGCCGGGCCGGGAGCACGAGCGAGTCCCCGACGGCGACCGCCAGCGCGGAGAGGAGAAGGACGGAGCGAGAGGCGGTCATGGATAATCGGGAAGCCTAGCAATAGGGAAAACGGCGGCGCCCCCGATAGGTTGGATGGAATGTTTCAATCGAAACGGTAGACTTCGCCTATCGCCCACGTCTCCGATGGAGCTCCGCCACCTCCGCTACTTCGTCGCCGTCGCCGAGGAGCTCCACTTCGGCCACGCCGCCGATCGGTCGTTCGTCGCCCAGCCGACGCTGAGCCAGCAGATCCGGGCGTTCGAGGACGAGGTCGGGGCCCGCCTCTTCGACCGCTCGCGCCGCGGCGTCGCGCTGACGGACGTGGGCGCCGTGCTGCTCCCCCACGCGCGGCGCGTACTCGACGAGGCCGCGCGCGCCGAGGCGGCCGTCCGGGCGGCGGCCGAGGGCCGGGCCGGGACGCTCCGGATCGGGTACGAGGCCCCGATCATGCGCGACGGGCTGGCCGGGTCCATCCGCCGCTTCCGCGCCGACGTCCCCGACGCGACGCTCGACTTCTGGGAGGCCGGGAGCACGGAGCAGACGGAGGCCGTCCGCGAGGGCCGCGCCGACGTCGGGCTGGTGCTCTTGCCCGTCGACGAGCGGGGCGTGGAGGTGCGGACGCTGGGCGCGGCCCCGACGGTCGTCGTCGTGCCCGAGGGGCACCCCTTTGCGGGCCGCGAGACGGTCGCCCTCGCCGAGCTGGCGGGCGAGCCGCAGGTGGCGTGGGCGCGCGAGCCCGCGCCCGAGGTCTACGACCCCTACCTAAGGGCGAGCCGCGAGGCCGGGTTCGAGCCTCGCGTCGCGCAGGAGGTCCGCCACGCCGAGAGCCTGCTCGGGCTGGTGGCCGCGGGCGTCGGCGTCGGGATGATGCACCGGGCCCGTGTCCAGCCGGGGTACCCGGGCGTGGCCTACGCCCGCGTCGTCGAGCCCGAGCTGACGATCGAGACGGGCATGGTGTGGCGACAGGGCGGCGAGTCGCCCTTGCTCGCCCGGTTTCTAGAGGCGGTGAGGCCGGGGAGCCCGTCGCCCGCCGACGCGTTGGCCGACTCATCGGAGCCCCCCAGCCCATGAGCGACGTGCCCCCCGATGCGGCCCGCCTCGCCGAGGCCGTGCGCGACGCCTGCGTGCAGGCGGCCCTCGACGCCTTCGAAGACGCCTCGATGAGCGGCCTGTGCTGCACGGGCGCGTGGGAGTGCGCCGTCGGCGCGATGCGGACGCTCGACCTGGAGGCCGCGGTGCAGCGACGCTCCGACTCAGAGACGAACGACCCAGAGACGAGCGACGAGGACGCCCGCCCCCAGGCGTGACGGGGCGCCCGGTCAGGCCGCCACGTACTCAGGCGAGCCTTCAGGCTCTGCCCCGACGCCGTCCCGATCCGGAGCCCTGCCGTCCGGCGCCGCCACCCCGTCGCGCGCGACGAGCACCGGGCGCGGGGCCGTCCGGACGAGGTCCTCGGCCACGCTGCCCAGTACGAGCCGGCCGGGGCCGCTGAGGCCCTCGGTCCCCACGACGAGCAGGCCGGCGTCGACTTCCTCGGCCACGGCGCGGACGACCTCGGCCGGCTTCCCGGCCCGGACCGTGACGTGGACGGGCAGCTCTCCGGGAATCACGGCCCGTAGCCGCTCGGTGAGGGCGGCGAGCTGCTCGCGAGCTCGCGAGCGCAACACGGAGGCGAGCGGGAAGCCGCCAGAGGCGAGCAGGGGGTCGGGCGTGACGTGGGCGACCTCGAGCGGGACGGCGTGGGCCACCGCCAGCCGGGCCGCCCATTCCGCGACGGGCGGGACCGCGTCGCCCACGTCGTCGACCGCCAGGAGCACGCGGCTCGGCGGCCACCCGGAGTTACCCGGCGCATCGAGTGCCCGGACCGTCAGGACCGGGCACGGCACCCTCCGGGTGACGGCCTCGGCCACGCTCCCGAGCACGCCCCGGCGCCACCCGCGCTTCCCCTCGGTCCCCATCACGACCAGGTCCACGTCCTCGTCGCGCGCGTAGTCCAGGATGGCCGCCGACGCAGAGCGGCCCGCGACCTCGGTCGCGACCACGTCGGCCGTGTGGTTCGCGCTGGCGGGGGCCTCGGGGAGCGGGACCTTCAGGTCCTCGTACACCTCCTCGAGCGTGCCGAGGGGGGCCCCGGCGACGGGCACGTCGGGCCACCCGAGCGCGGGCTCCGAGGCGTCCTCGACCACGTGGAGCACGTGGAGCTCGGCCTCGAACCGGTCGGCGAGCCCGGCCGCGTGCCGGAACGCGCCCTCGGCGCTCGGTGAGAAGTCGGTGGGGAACAGGACGCGGTCGAGAGCGAGGGGCAGGGGAGCGGGGGGTACGGGGGCATAACGAAGGGGGTGGCGAGGCGGTCCGGGCGAGGGCTACGGCCAGATGCCGCGCTGGAGCGCCACGTCGGCCACGCGGCGGACGGCGAGCGCGTAGGCCGCCGTGCGGAGGTCGAT
>Ga0310345_10004166_pt1 | contig 13273 bp, 9 predicted proteins | sample HC15DNA20500_MG_FD_204667 | JGI IMG/M metagenome (GOLD analysis project Ga0310345, IMG submission 204667) | Marine microbial communities from station ALOHA, North Pacific Subtropical Gyre - HC15-DNA-20-500_MG | ecosystem: Environmental > Aquatic > Marine > Oceanic | place: Pacific Ocean: North... | reverse complement strand
GGAGAAGCGGTTCTGGCGCAGCTGGGAATACCGGCAGGCCAGTGATCCACGGGAGAGCCTTGGGCCTACTACTGCAGGTACCTTTCTTGACGCGAGACTGATCTGATATGGACTCCATAACGCAGGCTGCCCTGGGCGCCTCCCTGGCCGGCGCCGTAGCCGGCAAGACCCTTGGCCGCTCGGTTTTGCTGACGGGCGCCGTGCTGGGCACCCTGCCGGATCTGGATGTGGTCATCGACTACGGAACAGCGGTGGCTAACTTCACCCAGCATCGGGGGTTCAGCCACTCTCTCTTCATTCTCGCCCCTCTGGCGGTGGTGCTTGCCTGGCTGCTCTGGCGCTGGAAACCGCAACTGAGTTTCCAGCGATGGCTAGCGCTGACTGGCCTGATCCTGATCACGCACCCACTGCTGGACTCCTTTACCACCTACGGCACCCAGCTGTTCTGGCCCATCGGCCCTCCGGTGGCCATCAGCAGCATTTTTATCATCGACCCGCTCTATACCCTGCCCCTGCTGGCCGGCTGTCTGTTTTTCCTGGCCCGGCCGCCTGCCAAATTGGCGGTCATCGCGGGGCTCGCCGTCTCCACCCTCTACCTTGGCTGGAGCCTGATTGCGCAACAGGTCATTACCCAAAGGGTGCAACCCGCGCTCGCGGAAGCCGGGCTGGACGACCCCGACCTGCTGGTTCAACCCATGCCTTTCAACACCCTGTTGTGGCGCGCCACGGCTCTGCAGGGTGACCAGCGGGTAGAGATTGTTACCGGCTTTCTGGACGGCGATACCCCTCTGAATCTTGAATATTTTCCGCGCCGCACGGATCTGCAGGAGGCAGTGTCGGATCTGCCCGAGGCCCAGCGCCTGGAATGGTTCACCCGTGGCTTCCTGGATTACGACCAGGTTGGTGACCGCATTATGGCCACCGACATCCGGCTGGGAATTCCCGGCGCGCACCCCTTTACCTTTGTTCTGGCAACCCGGAATGGCAGCGGTATCGACCCGACGGCAAGCTTCCGGACTCCCCGACCCGATGTGAACACCGAAGCCCTGGGGCTGCTCTGGTCCCGGATGACGGGAGAAACCCCGGTGCTTTGCCTGGCCAGCCTGAGCTCGCCAGCACCGGGACAGCGCTGTTGAATCGCATGCGACTCGACCAGTTTATTGCCACCAGTACCGAACTCTCCCGAAAAGACGCCAAACGGGCTATTAGCCGAGGTGAGGTAACTGTCAATGAACAGATCTGTAAGGGCGCCAATACCCGGTTGGCGGGCCATGAACGGGTGGCATTGTCCGGCACACTCCTGACCCTGGCGGGAGAGCGCTACCTGATGATGAACAAGCCAGCAGGGGTGGTGAGCGCAACAACCGACAGTGACCACCCAACGGCACTCGACCTGTTGCCTTCAGATATCACCCGGAACCTGCACATCGCCGGCCGCCTGGACGCAGACACCACCGGCTTGCTGCTGCTGACCACTGATGGCAAGTGGTCCCATCGGGTCACCTCACCACGAACCGATTGCCCCAAAACCTACCGGGTAACGCTGAGCGAACCGCTGACCGACGCAGCGGCAAAACAACTGGAGCGTGGGGTGGAGTTGCACAACGACCCGAAGCCAACGCGACCGGCCGGGGTAAAGGTTCTGGAAGAACGAATCATCGAGCTCACGATTTCGGAAGGGCGCTACCATCAGGTCAAGCGTATGCTGGCGGCGGTTGGCAACCACGTCGACGCGCTGCATCGACTGAGGATCGGGAAGGTTGAACTGGATACAGCGTTAGGACCGGGTGAATACCGGGAACTGACCCCAGAGGAAAAAGACAGCCTGGCGTGACATTCAGGTGCGCTCGAAACGCTGCGCCTTCAGGTTCTTGCGCACGGCTCCGGCCTCGAACACCTCGCCATTCATCGCGATATAGACTCCCGGTGGCAACAACTGCACTGCGGCCCAGGCAAAGCCGATATTGAATACGGCATCGGTTCGACGCATGCGGGCCGGCTGCATGGCGCCGGTCAATACAATGGTCTTGTCCTTGAGGCGGGCCAATACTGCGGCCGTATCGGCCATGGTATCAGTGCCGTGGGTGATGACGATCCGGTCACAGTCACATTCCGTCGCCGCCGCCAGCACCAGTTGGCGGTCCTCATCGGTCATTTCCAGGCTGTCCTTGCGCAGCAGTTCCCGCAGGCGATAGCCCTCGTGGATGTTGGATTCCGACAGCAGCTCCGGCAGCATGCTGTGCCCCACCTCGAACTCGCTGTTGGCATCGAAGTACACCTTGTCGATGGTGCCACCGGTCGTGAAGATCTGGATCATGGCGGAGTTCCTTTCAGGATCAGTTCACACTGACCGTGCTGTTACCTGCGGTCGCATAGGCCGCGTTCTTTTCCTGTTCATAGCGTCTGGCTGCCGCAGCCACCGAACCCCGGGCTCCGGTATCGAGCCAGCGCTTGATACGCCCGGCATCGCCCATGGGCGAGCGCGTACCCAACGAATCCAGCAAAACGGTCACAACCTCTTTACCGTTCATCTTCGAGATCATCACCAGACAACGCCCGGCCTCGGAGAGGTAGCCGGTCTTGCTCAATCCCACACCCCAGCTGTCGCGATGAACCAGGGCGTTGGTGTTACCAAACGACAGGCTGTAACGGGGCTGGCGGAACTGGCCACGGAAGTAACCGGTGGTGGAGTATTCCCGGATTTCCGGATATTCAGCCGCGGCGTTTACCAGCTTCACAAGGTCCGCAGCGGTGGAAAGATTCTCGGACGACAGTCCGGTCGGATCGACAAACCGGGTACCGGTCATGCCCAGGGCCACGGCCTTGGCGTTCATCGCCTCGATAAAGGCATCGAATCCACCGGGGTGGCTTCGGGCCAGGGTGTAGGCGGCAAAATTTTCAGAGGACATCAGTGCTATGCGCAATACATCTTTACGACGCATCTCCGAGTCGATACGGATCCGACTGTAAGCATTCGCGGCGGCGGGCGTGTGCCGCTCCCGGAAAACCAGCCACTCATCCAGCGGCTCTCCGGATTCCAGGACAACCAGGGCGGTCATGACCTTGGTGACCGAGGCAATGGGTACGGATCGGTCCGCATTCTTGCCGAAAATCAGTTCGTTATCGCCGGCCACCGCGACCGCCGCATTCACCGAAGCGAGTCTGGGGCCATTTTCTGTTTCCGCCTCCCGCTCCTGGGATTCGCCCCCCGTTTGATGTGCCACAAGCACCCCGGGCAGCCAGAGCAGCATCAAGATCACGATAGGAGAAAAGCCGGCAAGTCTCATTTGTACAGATCCTGTGATTTATTCATGCGTAACACTATCGGTCCGGAAACAGACTTCTACAGATATGGCGGTCAGGTCTAACTATAACAGCGAATACCTTGTTTGATCAGGTGAAAAGTTTCTTGCGCCAATTTCACACAGCGAATGCACGTGCGTTTAGAATCGATTAAAATTCTGCCTGATTCATTGAGTTAGAAAACACCACTCAGCGGGCATTGCACTTCATATGGACGACGGCACACAACAGACTGAAAAGGCCGTGCTGTCAGAACTCCGAGCCCAATCCAGGCTGACACCATTCCGACGCTGGCTACCCTTTCTGTTTCTTTTCGCTTCTATGGCCTACGGCCTTCTGGCAGCCTTGCTCCATCAACCTGCAAACCCGCTTTCGCCGCTGCCGCATGTTGACGCTCCCGCCTCAGCACCTCAGTCCCCTCGCATAGTGCAGATCGACTATCTGGTTGCACCTCTGGAGCAGGTTATCGACGACGAAAACTGGCGCCGGCAAAACTGGCAAGCAGCCCCTTCAGAGAACTCCGGCATTGGCTACTACGACGGCCCCGTCACCTTCAAGGTGACCGTGGAAAACCCCGGAACCGCAGATGTCGAACAGTGGGCACTGGTATCCGCACCTTATATCGACCGGCTCAGGCCCGCCATTCTCGATGAAAACGGCGTTTTCCAGAGGCTTCGCGAAATGGGAGACATCTACCCGTTCGGTAACCGGCTGGTCTCGCTACCACCATGGATCTGGCCAGTTTCATTACCAACGGGCACGTCCACACTCCTGTTCGAGGTTCAGAATACAGGCCCCACGTTGCTGCCCATTACCATTATGGAACCGAACACCGTCGTGAGCAGCATCGCAGGCACCATGGCCTGGAAGGCATTCATTACCGGCCTCCTCGTCTTTGCATTGTTGCTGAACCTCAGTTTCATGATGAAGTTCAGGCTTCCGGGACTGGCCTGGCTGGGCGTTCTCACGCTATCCGTTATTCACGTGCAGCTGGTCATGGAGGGCTTTGGACTCTGGTTAATCTGGCCAAACTTACCGGAAGTAAACGCACTACTGAACATCAGCTTGTGTCTTTGCCTCATCTCACTTTGCCAAATCACGCCAAACTTCATCCAGGTCTCTAGACTCCCGAGGCTGCTACTGAATGCGACGAGTGTGCTCGGCCTGTTGCACCTGCTGGCCATGCCATTGCAGCTACCGTTGCTCGGGCAGGACTCCTTTCTGATACTGGCCCTGGCCGGTGGTTCAATGATTCTGGCCCTGGCTCTCAAACAGGCCCGGCACGAGGTGTATGCCCGCTACTTTGCTCTATCACTGCTCTGTATTCTCCTGGGCACAGTGATATCGGCAGCCCGGACTGTCGGCTGGGTCCCGGTGAACAGTTTTACCGACTCGGCATTCTTTATCGGCGCGGCGGCCGCGTCTCTCATTCTGACCAGTGGCATTGGCCGTCAAATACTGGAAGAGCGTAAAAAAAGGCTGAATTCCGATATTCGCGCCCGCCAGGAACGAAAGCTGCGATCTCACGTTGAGCAGAATTATAAAAAACTCCTCAAAACCCATAGCGTAACCGGCAAACCCAATCGGGCCATGCTCGAGGAGTCATTGGACCAGTTTGATAGCCAACAGCGGCCCTACACCGTCGCCATGATTCAATTGACCCGCTTTAACGAAATCGAGCAGGCGCTTGGCTATCGGACGGCAGAGGATCTGCTCAGAAGCTATCTGTGGGAGCTGGACGGATTTCTCAAACGGATCATGGGGGATCGGCTGATCATGGTTGACGGCTATGCGCTTGCCAGCATTGATACCAGCAACCATGCCTTCGCCTTTTACCAGAGCGATACTGCAGGCACTGATACGGAAAAACTGAAAACCATCGTGAACTGGTTGGGAGAGAACTTCCGCGAGGGCCGATTTTCGCTATCCTGGAGCCCTTCCGTGGGTATTGCTCATGCGCCGGAACATGGAGTCGACGCGTCAGCAATCCTGTCATCTGCCGGCTTTGCTGCCCTGAACACGCATCAGTCCCTGACGGTTTACGACCCGGCTATCGCAGACTTGCAGTACCAGCAGCAAATGCTGATGCTGGATATCGAAGAGGCGCTGGGCAACGGCTGCATATGGCTGGAATACCAACCGACAGTGCGTATAGAGGATGCAAGTATCGCGTCATTGGAAGCCCTGATCCGCTGGCAACATCCGGATTTCGGGACAGTTGCCCCGGATCGATGGATCCCGTTAGCCGAACAGGTCGGGATGATTCACCATGTTACGCTCTGGGTGGTCGACCGTGTCTGTGAAGAAATGAGCGCCCTGAAGTCTCGACACGGAGACCACATTGCAGTCGCGGTCAATATTTCTGCAAACGATCTCACCTATCCGGACTTTCTTGAAAAGGTGAAGGGGATTGTTCAGCGCCATGGAGCACAGCCCTCCGACCTGATTCTGGAGATTACCGAAACAGCGATGATGGCCGACACAGCCCTGGCACAGGAAGTCATTCGGACACTCAGCCACAGCGGGTTCAGAATTGCCGTCGATGATTTTGGAACGGGGCACTCTTCGCTGGGAACCCTTGCCACATTCGAGCTGGACGAGTTGAAAATCGATCGTAGTTTTCTCAGCGGCATACTCACCCAACCGGCCCGACAGCGAATATTCCGGGCGGCGCTGGACCTGGGCGAGGCCCTGGAGCTGGATGTCGTAATCGAAGGCGTGGAGGAGGAAGCTATCGCCGCCTGGCTGCAGCAGTTCCCCGGCCTTTACGGCCAGGGATATTACTGGGGTAAGCCAGAACCGTTGAAGAGCTGAGCTCCAGTTATATCACGGCAGATCGGTCACCGCCCCTTTTGAGGCCGAACTTACTGTTCGCGAATACTTCGCCAGTGTGCCTCGAGTAAATCGCGGAGGCGGCGCCTGCCAGGCCTGGCGCCGGCGTTCCAGCTCTTCACCGGAGACGCCCAGCTCAATCCGGTTGCTGACGGCATCAATGGTAACGGTGTCGCCATCCTCAACCAGTGCGATGGGGCCGCCTTCGGCCGCTTCCGGCGTAATATGACCAACCACAAAGCCATGGCTGCCGCCGGAGAAACGGCCATCGGTTATCAATGCCACGTCGCTACCCAGGCCCTTGCCCATGATGGCGGAGGTTGGGCTCAGCATCTCCCGCATGCCCGGTCCACCTTTGGGGCCTTCATAACGGATAACCAACACATCGCCGGCCACCACCGTGCCGTCGAGAATCCGCTCCTGGGCCTCTTCTTCCGAATGGAATACCCGGGCACGGCCGGTAAAGTGAGTACCTTCCTTGCCGGTAATCTTCGCCACTGCCCCGGTTGGCGCCAGGTTCCCGAACAGGATCCGTAAATGGCTGTCCGCCTTGATCGGATTATCAAAGGCATGAATGATGTCCTGTCCCTCCGGATAGGGCGCCACGTCGGCCAGGTTTTCCGCAATGGTCTGGCCGGTTACAGTCAGGCAGTCCCCATGCAGCAGCCCATGATCGAGCAGCATCTTCATAAGCGGCTGAATGCCGCCAATGGCCACCAGCTCCGACATCATGTAGTGGCCACTCGGGCGAAGATCCGCCAGCACCGGCACCCGCTTGCCAATCTCGACAAAATCCTCCAGTTCCAGATCCACACCGATCGTACTGGCCATGGCCAGCAGGTGCAGTACCGCATTGGTGGAACCGCCCAGGGCAATCACCACGGTGATGGCGTTTTCGAAGGCTTTGCGGGTCATGATGTCACTGGGTTTAATGTCTTTCTCCAGCAGATTCAGCACTGCGGCACCGGCACCACGACAATCCGCGGCCTTTGTATCTGATACGGCATTCTGCGCCGAACTTCCCGGCAGGCTCATGCCCATGGCCTCGATGGCCGATGCCATGGTGTTGGCTGTGTACATGCCACCACAGGAGCCTGGCCCCGGTATCGCGGTTTCCTCGATCTGCTTGACCTCGATCAGATCCAGGTCGCCCCGGGCATGGGCACCCACGGCCTCAAACACGGAGATGATATCGGTATGGTTCTCGCCGGGCATGATCGTGCCGCCGTAGACAAACACCGATGGCCGGTTCAGGCGCGCCAACCCCATCATGCAACCGGGCATATTCTTGTCACAGCCACCGATAGCCACCAGGCCATCGAAGCCCTCGCAACCTGCCACCGTCTCGATGGAATCGGCAATCACCTCCCGGGACACCAGGGAATACTTCATACCCTCGGTACCGTTGGCAATGCCGTCCGATATCGTGATGGTATTGAAGATCAGCGACTTGCCGCCTGCCTCATCGGCGCCGGCAGCAGACTCTTCCGCCAGCTGATTGATGTGCATGTTGCAGGGCGTAAGGTTACTCCACGTAGACGCAATACCGATCTGGGGCTTTTTGAAATCCTCATCCGTAAACCCGACGGCCCGAAGCATGGCGCGGCTGGCGGATTTGCCAATGCCATCAACCACCGGAGCCGAATATTTACGGCGCTTGTCCTGGTTCTTGTCTTGCGTCATGGGAGTCTCCTTTTCAGATGCCTTGTCCGACCAGACTCTCAGAAACCATCGCATTCGGCAACGGGCGGGCGAGCAAGCCTGCCAGCAGAAAGATGCAGTTTCGACTGACCTGCATCAATGGCAGTTAACAGCGGTGGTTTTAAAATCCCCTGACATACTGACGCCATGGAGGCATCTCATGCCATCGCCAATTCACTCAGCACCGGCGGATCACACCGCTACCGACTGCCCGGATTACCGACGCTGGTGCGATGGCTATGGCGTCATCGAGCACAACGAAACCACGCGACATCAGGTCAGTTTGCTGGCAGAGCATCTGGTTGCCGCCGGCCACCAGCCGGACGCCGCCACCGTTTATCGCAGGCTTGCCGATCTGGATCGGCTGACCAGTGCCGGGCTGTGGCTGGTGGTGCATATGACCTATGCCCGCCGGGTCGATGTCTCCGGTCAACCCCTGGCACCCCAGGACTTCAAAACCAATCCGGAAGGCCACACTGGCGGTGCACTGAATATGGTACCGGCCTATGCCGGCTATCTCGCACTGAACAACCTGACCGGACGGACGCGGAGCTGGTTGATGGGCCAGGGACATTGCGTGGCCGCGGTGGATGCCCTGAATGTCCTCACCGGAAACCTGCATCCGGAACAGGCAGAACGTTATCGCGGGCCCGACGGGCTTTCCACCCTGGTGGCCGATTTCTACAGCTACCGGCAGAAGCCGGATGGCAGCATGGCAGCCCCTCTTGGCAGCCATGTCAATCCGCACACCGCCGGTGGCATTCTCGAAGGTGGTTACCTGGGTTTTGCCGAACTCCAGTATGCCCACATGCCCTTGCCGGGAGAGTCCCTGGTGGCCTTCCTCTCGGACGGCGCTGCCGAGGAACAGCGCGGTAGTGACTGGATCCCCCGCTGGTGGCGCGCCGAGGACTGTGGCGCCGTGATGCCGGTCATGATTGCCAACGGCCGGCGCATCGAACAGCGCACCGAACTGGGTACCCGCGAGGGCCTCGAACGTTTTGAAGCACATCTTGAGCACCGGGGCTTCGTGCCCTTCCGTTTTGATGGCCGGGATCCTGCCGCGTTTGTCTGTGCCCTGTATGAGATGGAGCAGGCTCTGGCTACCAATGGCGAGGCCGCTCTGAGGGGCGAAAGCAGCTATCCCGTGCGGGTGCCCTATGGCATAGCGGAAACCAACAAGGGTTACGGGTTCTATGGTGCCAGCAGCAACGCTGCGCACAACCTGCCGTTGCCCGGCAACCCGCGCATGGACGCCCGGGCCAGAGAGCTGTTTAACGAACATGCAGCCAGATTGTGGGTGGCTCCTGACGAACTGCTCAGCTGTATTGCTCAGCTGAACCAGCACGCCGGGCAATCACGTGCTCCGGAACGGGACCATGCCCTCGCAGTGCGCAATCCACCGGATCCCGTGATCCCGAGACTGCCGGCCAATCCCGCCCCCACCTCGCCCATGAAGGCCGTGGATGATTTTTTCCGGGCTTTGGTGGCTAACAACCCGGGGCTCAGGGCGCGAGTGGGTAATCCGGACGAACTGGCAAGCAACCGGCTTGAGGGTGTCCTTGAAGATCTGAAACACCGGGTAAACGAACCCGAGAACGATCAGGAATCGGTTCATGGCAAGATCATCACGGCCCTGAACGAAGAAGCCGTGGTATCGGCTTGTCTGGCCAACAAGGCGGGCGTGAACCTGGTGGCCAGCTATGAGGCGTTCTGCGTGAAGATGCTGGGCGCCATCCGCCAGGAGCTGATCTTTGCCCGGCACCAGAAGGAAGTGGGCCGCCCAGCCCGCTGGCTCGGACTGCCGGTTATTGCCACCTCACATACCTGGGAAAACGGAAAGAACGAGCAATCCCACCAGGACACCACCTTCTGCGAGAGCATGCTCGCTGAGATGAATGACGTGTCCCGGGTCCTGTTTCCGGCAGACTACAACAGCACCCTGGCGACGCTGCCCTCGGTGTTCAGTGAAAGAGGCAGGATCACGTGCATGGTCATCCCGAAACGTGAACGCCCCTGTGTGTTTGACAGACGGGAAGCGGAACTGCTGGCCAGACATGGTGCCCTGGTGGTGGATGAGGACACCGCCGGTGGTGAACCGTTGCTGCTCATGGCCAATGGTGCCTATCAGTTGTCCGAGGCCATCCGGGCGTGTGAACGATTGCGTGAAACCGGCACCCCATTCCGGCTGGTCTATATCCAGGAGCCGGGCAGGTTCCGCCAGCCAAGGGACACGATGGAAGCAGAGGTATGCCTGTCGGAATTCGAGAGGGAGCGCCTGTTCCCCCATCGCATTCACCGGCGGGTAGCCCTGACTCACATGCGCCCTGAGGTGTTCCGGGGCCACCTCTACCCGTTGTTCCCTGACCCGTCCCAATCCCGGGTTCTGGGCTACATCAACCGCGGGGGCACACTGAACGAGGCCGGCATGCTGTTTGCCAACGGCTGCTCCTGGGGCCATGCCCTGGCTGCCTGCGCGGGTGTTATGGACAAGCCACCGGGAGAGTGGCTGTCCAGCGCCGAGTTGGCAGCGGTTGAGGGCCGGGGCGACCCGGCCGTTATTACACGGGGTCTGCCATGAGTACGCCCTGACCCGCCAATACCCGTCGAGAAGCTGTTCGGCCCGCATCGATCTGGTACTCCCGGGACTTGATGGTGTCCACGAAGTACCAGTCCGCTTTTGCTTCTTCCGGAGTGAAGGTAACCAGCATGTATCCCCGCTGATTCACATTCAGGTAATCCAGATCATCGACCAGCAGACTGATCGCCTGTTCCGCACCCTGAATCATCTCATCCGGAATGCCCAGGTACTCCTCCAGACCGGGTGATGTCACCGAGGCCGTGGCGAATTCCACGCCAATCTGGTCCCCATTGATGTCCTTCAGATTGTTGGCCCAGGCATTGTGGGTATCTCCGGCCAGCACGACCAGATTCTTGTTCAGCGCCTTGGCGGTCCCCAGAACCACCTCCCGCTCATATTGGTAGCCATCCCAGGCGTCCAGATTGTAGGGGGCAACGGTGTTGATGCGAGCCAATTCCTCTTGCGTCAGAGACGGATCCCCCTGGAGGGCGCGACCTTTGAGCTGCGCCAGTTCGGCCAGGTTTTGTGGCAGGCCTTCAAACTGCTCGGTAGCAATTGCTACCAGCAGTTCCGCGGGCAGATTCATACGGCCCATCAGCACCTGTTGCCCCAACACCTGCCACGTGGCCGTGGAGTAGTTCAGGGAAGACTGCAGCCACAGCAGCTGCTCCGCGCCCAGCAACGTGCGGTTCTGACTGCCGACATCCGCAGTAAAACGGGCCGCATCCAGGCCTTCGCCTGTGAAGTAGTCCATGTAGTCCAGTTGCTGGTCGCGCCCGATGATGCGGGTATCCAGCATGTGCAGGTCCACCAGATTACCGAACCGGAAGGTCCGGAAAATGGCTTCGTCGCTGCCCTCGATCACCGATCGGATCGGCATCCACTCGAAATAGGCCTTGAGGGCATTGAGCTTGCGCTCGGTGAAATCGCCCTCTCCTTCATTATGGTTTTCGGCGCCCTCCTCCCAGGTGTCGTTGGCCACTTCATGGTCGTCCCACACCACGATAAACGGCACTCTGGCATGGAGAGACTGAAGATCCGGGTCTGACCGGTACGCAGCGTAACGCCTGCGATAATCCGCCAGTTCAATCAGCTCAAGGTTGTTGTTCTCGGGGAAGGTCCGGCCCAGGTCCTGGGCATCCTGAGCCGCATAGCTGCTGCTGTCAGAGCTGTATTCGTAGATGTAATCGCCCAGATGCACCACGGCATCCAGATCAGTCTGTTTACTGATTTCCCGGTAAACGTTGAAGTAACCGGCCGGGTAATTCGAACAGGACACCACGGCCAGACGCACCGAGTCGATACTGCCCTCCGGCAATGTCCGGGTTACGCCCACCGGTGACTGACGATCGGTCGTCTGGAAGCGGTAATAGTAGGTTTGCCCGGGCACAAGACCGCGCACATCCACCTTGACGGTGAAATCATGGGCTGCAGCAGCCTCCGCTGTACCCGAATGCACCAGGTTCTCGAAATCCTCGTCCGTGGACACCTCCCAGGCCACGCCCACCGGGGCGCCGCCATTCGCAGGCGCTGCCCGGGTCCAGAGCATGACACCGTCAGCAAGCGGATCGCCACTGGCCACACCGTGAGTGAAGGTGATTGTGCGCTCATCCGAGCTGTCCAGCACACAGCCTGCCAGGCCGGTAGAGACCACCACGGCCCCCATACCCATGGCTGATGCCTTCAGAAAATCCCGTCGTGTCAATCGTTTCATTGTTATGTCTTCCCCTGCATTCATCCTTCATAGCCCGGCATCCTGCGATCCTTGCCGGTACTACTCCAACTGAAGAACCTAGTCGGGCTTCGTTAAGAACGCATTGCCAAATTGCGACAGGGGGATGGCAAATCACGACAGGCCTGCGCTAACTGCCAGAATCCATAAAAAAGGGGAGCTCGAGGCTCCCCCTTGGCATTCCGTTCAGATCCGGCCTATCCGCTGACGAATACCGGCCCTACGCCAAAGTTCCAGAGGATGACCGAGCCGACCCGTGTCGAAACCAGAATCACCAGGGCAACAGTCAACAACGCACCGGCGTACATGACGGCCCGTTCTTTCTCGATACCCATGACAATCGGCAGACCGTCGTACATGAGGTAAGCCCCATAACAGGCCGCAACCAGGAAAACGATAGCGTTGAACCAGGGCACCGGATACAGCAGCGCAAAACCTGCCAGGAACAGGGGCGTGCAGGAGTATGCTGCCAGGGCAATGCCGTTGGAGGGCACGTGTTCCTCCTTGGCACCATAGGTTTTCGCCATCCAGTTAATGGCATAGCCGAGTGCAAAGACGCCGACCAGCATTGCCAGATAGGTGAGCACACTGAGCTGCATCGCACTGATCTCGGTTAACTTGATCAGCCGCTCGTTGCCGACCGTCCAGCCAAAATAGGCCGTCGAAATGTAGGCGCAAACCGGTGCAATGGCCGCAAGAATCAGGACATAGGCCACGTAGACCCGGCGCGGTGTTTCATGTTCTTTTCGTATGGAAGCCCACTCTTCATCAGGATGGGTGAAGAGACCGAACGCATGTGACAGGAGCATGGACAACCCCCTTCTTCGCTGTTGTTGGTATTGTGAAATACGGGATGCGGAAACTGTCAGATCAGCAACCACTCCTTACTCTTAACTATAGTCAAGAATGGCGGATGGGAAAGGCAGAGTGCTCAAAAAATGCGCTGATAGGGGCTGAGAGGCGGCCGGCAGTGGCCGGCCGCCTGAAATCAGGCGTTGCGGGGATCAGTTTCTGCAACCCAGGGGTAATCCCTGTGGCTGTCACGGTAGGACAACAGGCTTTCCACGCCCGAGAAGTCCACCAGATCCCTGAAGTCGAGCCAGTCCACCAGGCAGTAAAGACAGATA
>Ga0310345_10004165_pt1 | contig 13277 bp, 9 predicted proteins | sample HC15DNA20500_MG_FD_204667 | JGI IMG/M metagenome (GOLD analysis project Ga0310345, IMG submission 204667) | Marine microbial communities from station ALOHA, North Pacific Subtropical Gyre - HC15-DNA-20-500_MG | ecosystem: Environmental > Aquatic > Marine > Oceanic | place: Pacific Ocean: North... | reverse complement strand
GAGTACGGTGAGTAGCTGTCGCAATGTTATTGGACCCGCGATTTCAAAAGGTTCACCGTTAAGTGTGATCTTCAACGGTCAAAGCGTACTCGCCTCAGCTTTGGCAAGTCAAGGCTAAGCCTTTGTTCTACTAAGGTTTATGTCTATTTAAATAACTGGTGTGATTTGTCGAAATCCTCCAACAATGACCGTAACGTATCCATGCCATCGTGGAGCAGATGCGACGGAAGTCGGTTACGACGAGTGTCATCTACTTTCGTGGAACGGGTGCTCTCGATAATTTGGCTGTATCCGGCGGCCATTCGCTCAAGCGTAAATCTCTCTTTCCAGGCCAGACGGGCAGCGGTACCGAGTGAGGTACGCAACTGGCTATCGACTGCCAATCGCGCCACTGCAACGGCTAGAGAGTGATCCTCATCGACAATATCAATGCCCACACAGAATGGGTTAATCGACTGGCCACGATCGTTGCGCGCGTGTTGTCCACCTACCATCATCCAGTCGCGTGGATCTAGTGACGGTATGTCGCTCGTGTGAACGAGGTCATTGATCACGGTCGTCTTACCAGCGGCAAGGAAGCGAAGCCAGGATGCCGAGGTCTCGCGGGACGAAGGCCATCGCAAACAGAAACAGACGTCAGCAGCTGAAAGATGAGCCGCCATCTCGTCGTTAGTAAGATAGCCGGTCACGCTTACTCTGTGGCTGACACCTAAACGTTGCGCGTTTTCGAGGGCGTCGTAGTGATCGACCGTTTCACCACACAGCATTAGATGCCACGGTACGGTCTTGTCCTCAAGCGGTGCTAACGCACGAAGTATTTGTGGGATTCGTTTCTCGGGCGTTAGCTTGCCAAAGGCTGAGAAGAGTACCGCTCCGTCCGGCACTTGGTGTCTTTGTCTCACAATTTCCCGCGCACCTGGTTTTACCGACAAATCGGGAACACCCATTTCCACTACTTCAACCGGAGTTTCTGGACATTCCAGCCGGATTTCGTTGGCAAGCCAGGAGTTGTGCACCAGGACGGAGCGTGACGCATCGACGACGATTCGGCGCATAGACCAGAGATAGGTTAATGACCCGAGCAAACCTGTCACGCCAAGCTCGGCGACACCATGATGGGTGTTGGGATGGTTGTAGGAAAATTCAGTGCGATAATCGTCTGTGCGGCCCTCTAGCAATAATGCGCGGGCTCTCGAATGGTGAAACTGTCCATCGTGTAGTACTACTAGGCCCGGATACCTAACAAGGTACGGCCACATATAGTCGTGATAGGGAGAGTTGCCTAGCTGATAAACGATCACGTCGTACGGATTACGGGCCTGCTTCCACACGAAATCGTGAGCGCTGTACACACTACCGGCATTGGTTTCAAAATCGTCCGGAGGCGATTCCACAAAGATTTCGATCTGACAGGTGCGCGCCAGTAACGGTAGTAGCTCGACGCTATATTGGGCGATTCCTGAACGGACCGGTGGAAGCGGCGTGAACCAGGCGACTCGTGTCATTTTAACGTCACCCATCTAAGTGGTCAGTATAACGCCGGTAATTCTTGAGTGGCCGGTCGCTTCCAGAATCGAAATGGGCAGACTGGGCAGTGGCCACACTAGAATGGTGAGGATTGTGAAGATCCTTTATGTGGCTGTTGATACCCTAATTCCTGGCACACATGGTGGAAGTGTTCATGTGCAGGAGCTGTGTGGTGCGCTGGCTCGCAGAGGTCACGAGGTGCATCTCGTGGCTCCGTCTGCAAAGGGTTCGGTGACTAGTGGAGTTTCGAAGGGTCTGAAACTGCATCGATGTAGCCAGCCGCCACGTTTTCTTGAATGGACTGCTGTTAGACAAGTACGTAGGATCGCGGCCGCCGAGTCACCGGATGTCTTGGTTGAGCGGTTCTATACCTTCGGCGGGGCCGGTATCTGGGCCGCCCATTCATTGGAGATACCTGCGGTCCTAGAAGTCAACTCTCCCGCTCGTTCCATCGACTATTCCTGGCGCGACAGATTCGACCGTCTCACGTTGGTACGGCCTGTGGACCGATGGCGGCGTCAAGTGCTCCGTTGGAGCGATGCCGTATATACCACTTCGCGACACCTCGTTCCGCCTGAGCTACAGAGAGCTGTCACCGTTGTGACGAACGGTGTTGACGTGGCACGTTTTCGACCTGGTCCTTCCACTGGGGCTACGGGTCCGCTCCGCTGTGTCTATGTCAGTAGTTTTCGCGCGTGGCACGGAGCCGAAGATCTTGTGCGCGCTGTTGCTTTGTGCCGCAAGCGGGGCGTGGAACTTAGGGTGACCTGCATCGGCCGTGGTCCAAGGTGGGAGGTTGCTCGTCGCGCTGCGAAAAAGGCTGACCTCGACGAGACTATTAGCTTTCTCGGTGAGATACCCTTTGAAGATGTTCCCCGCCACTTAGCCGAAGCCGATGTTGGGCTGGCCCCATTCTCGCCCGCGTCGTTCCGTGCTCTGGAACTAGGATGGTTTTGGTCGCCGATTAAGATCTTTGAGTATCTTGCGGCTGGGCTTACGGTCGTAACAATCGATATCGCCGAGATGAGAGCTTTGCTTCCAGACACAGTGGGCAGCTTTTATACTCAGGGTCGAGTAGAGGAACTTGCCGTTACGCTGGAACGACTTGCCTTAAATAGGGCTGTGGTGCGTGAGAATCGAGACACGGCTAGAGCGCTCGCAGAGTCTCAATACACATGGGAGCACCAAGCTGCGCTTGTAGAGACGGTACTGCAGAAGGTTGTGTCTACGTGAGTACAACGCCCAGCCGGGCACCTGGTCTCCACGTGGCGATGGTGATCCAACGGTTCCGTCCTCATTTTTCTGGCCAGGGTCGACAGCTTGAGCTGTTGTGTCGCGAGCTGGTTAAACGTGGTCTTGAACCTACGGTCATCACGTCGGCGTACGGTAATCCCACAAGTGAGGAGATCATCGATGGGTATCGTGTTGTCCGATTGAGCTCAGACTTTTTCCCATTACCAGATTCCGGTCGCAGGTCTCGGACGCACGGACCTATATTCGCGGCACGAACGTTCGTTAAGCTCTGTTCTGACAGAGGCTTTGACTTGGTGCATGTACATGCGCTGAGCGACGCACTGTATGGGAGTTGGGCATGGGCACGTTTGACTCGAAAACCTGTGCTCTTCGAGATGACTCTGCTTGGTGTGGACGACGCTGTCACTGCGTTAGGCTCGCCCCATCGTCTTTCATTTCTCCGTCACGCTGTATTTCGTCAGTGTGACGGGTACGCGGCCATTTCACCGGCGCTTGAGCAGCGCTATTATGAAGCAGGGCTTTCTAGAGAGCGGATACGCCTGCTTCCGCAAGGCGTAGACGTTGAGGAATTTAGCCCGCGCTCAAATCCGGCGTTGCGGCGTGAGCTGGGAATTCCGCTGGATAGCCCTGTTCTTATCTTTGTCGGCTCGCTTATTCAAAGAAAGGGGATTGATGTTGTCTTGGGAACTTGGGCTAGGATTCACGAAGTATTTTCCGACGCTCATCTGATTCTTGTTGGTCGAAACACATTTCCCACCGGTGATCCAGCCGGGTCAGAACTTCGCGACTGTCTCAGTTCGCTCTCGCCAACTGCCGCGGGAAATGTACATCAACTCGGCGTGCAGGATGATGTGAATCACTTCCTGCAGATCGCTGATCTGTTTGTGTTTCCGTCTAGGCGTGAAGGTTTTGGTGCCGTGATGATCGAGGCGATGGCATGTGGTCTACCGTGCGTCGTTGCCGATCAACCAGGGATTACCGATTTCATTTTTGACAAACGCGGTACGACTGGTGTGGTCATCCCTCAAGAGGACGACGATGCGTTTGTTGCGGCGGTTACTGACATATTGTCGAATCGGTCTCGTGCGGTCGATATGGGCGGGGCAGCGCGCACGCGTGCTATCGATGGATTCGACATTACCCGGATCGCCGATAGCTATGTTGATTTCTACTTGTCCTTAATTAGAGATGTGGGGGCTCGTGACGATGCCTAGTTCAGAGTCACGGATATTGGCGCAGCAGGTTTCACGTGCCGCCTTTTGGAATGTGGTTCTGTTACCTCTCCTCGGTATGTTTAACCTGGCTTTCTCGGTGCTCATTAGACGGCGCTTTGGTTTGTTGTCAGGTATTTACGACATTCTCCTTGGACTCATGTCAGTCCTTCTCCATTACTCAAGCGTTGGTATCCCAACCGGCCTTTCGAAGTTTCTGCCAGAAATCGGCGCTGCATCAGGTTCTCGGTCTCTTCGACGGTTTTTGCGGCATGCTGTTTTGGTCAGACTCTTATTACTGGGTCTCCTGCTCATTCCACTCAACTTCTTCGCCGAACTAATTAGTCAGCGTCTGGAGTTTGGTTCAAGTGGAGTGACCTACATCAGATTACTTTCAGGGCTTGCGGTTGCGAGGGCGATCATGGGTTTGGTGGTGACAACCCTCAACGCGTTTTTTGCTCAAGTCTGGTCAAATTTATTCTCGCTCGCGCAGGCCGCGCTGGAGCTAGGTCTCGTGGGTCTGATTCTGCTGCTGGGCTACGAGATGGAGGGATTACTGAGCGGTCTTCTGGTGAGTGCGGTTGCCGTCTCTTTTTTCGCTGCGGGTCGTGTGACCCGAGAGCTGCCTCGTGAGGATCAGATGGGTGGCGTCGACGAGACAAAACCACAGGGTGAGGTGAAATCGGGAAAATTGTTTGAGGGTGAGGCGAAACGCTTCTTTCTCTTCAGTGGGTTTACGTACATGTTTGGACTTACCACCGTCTTTACAGATATGGGATTCGCCGCACCGGCGCTCGCTGTGATCTTGGCTCCGGACCAGGTCGCGTTGTTTGCGACGGGGTTTAAGTTGTCTCTTATGACCGTTAGTTTGGTCGTTGCCGGATTTCGCGGGGTCTACCGGCCACTATTCGCTCGGTTGAGAATACGCGACAACCCTGAGGAACTTCGTCAGACTTTTACGGCAGTATCCAAGGCACAACTTGTTGTCTTAGTTCCCGCCGGAGTCGGATTGATAGTGATGTGCGGGGATTTCATCCCATTGCTGTTTGGTGCTGAGTTTTTGCCGTCGGTGCCGATTACGTGGATGCTAGTTGCTTTCATGTATTCGGCGACTGCGTTCAACTTGCCTGAGATTATTTTGTCTGTTGATGAACAGTATCGCGCGCTCGGGTGGGCGAGGGTAGTCTTCTTGATCTCCGTGCCGTTGTTTGTTGTAGTTGCGGCCGTTTATGGGCTTGTTGGCGCAGCGGCAGTACTTGGAGGAGCGCGTTTCGTTCCATCTTTTTGGTGTTACTTGGTAAGTCGACGACTTTACGGCATCAGGTTTCCGTGGACATTTGTAGGCCGAATTGCGATCGTTAGCGGATTAATGGGTGCGGTGTTAATAATGGCACGAGCGAAGTGGATGACATCTCCATTTGAGGCCGTCACACTCACCATTGTGGGTGTTCTCGTGTATTGTATCGGGCTTCGTATTACTAAGGCCCTTGGTTCAGACGAAGTAGATTTATTACAGCGCGTCGACTTTCCCGGTCATAAGCTTTTGGTGGCGTGGCTTGCTCCGAGTCTAGTGGCTAGTCGACGTCTGTCACGCTAGGAATTCTTATGAGAGTCGCAATGTTCATGCCCGGATTGGGGCCCAATTCACTCGGTTGGGAGGTTCATCAAGATTTTGCCAGGGCTGTGACTGCATTAGGTCACAACTTCAAATTTCTCACGACTTCGTCTGGTTTAGTATCTGGCCAGGTCGGAGACGTGAAGGTTCTAACGACTAAGCCACTCTTGCAGACTCTCGGCTGGATCACCGCTCCGGTTTTTCGGACGGACGGCTTGGTGCCAGCCGCTGCGGCGTTGGCGGGCTACTTGCGAAACGAAGGTCGTTCCATTGATGTGCTTCACGTCGAAGTAGCGTACCCCCATGGTGTGGCAGCGATGCTAGCTACTCAAATCAGTGGGTGGGATGGCCCGATCGTTGTCACTCCGATGGGGGAGGACACCCTTGTGCTTAAGGAGGCTAGTTACGGATTTCGTCGCTATTCGACTCCTCGCGCACTGGTGGATTGGACGTTTCGCCGGTCTGCATACATTCGATGCATTTCTCCGATGCTCGAAGAACGGATCGCTAAGATTGCGCCCAAGACACCTAGGCGAATGTTACCGCTTAACATATCGACTGCTGCCGCTAACGTCGCCGAAGAGTCGGTGCCGCGGCGCTCTGAGCGTCGACTAGCAGCACGGAGGGACATCGATGCGGATTATCACACGAGCGGACGGGCGCTGATTCTTGCTTTGAGTCGTTTACACCCATTCAAAGGGATCGAGACGCTGGTCCGGGCTCTCCCTCAAGTGCTTGATGCTGTGCTGTTGATCGTTGGACCCTCACTGAAAGTTGTTTCGTTTGGAGACATGGCGACTCACCTCCGTGCAGTGGCTAACGAAGTGGGCGTCAGTGATCGGGTGCGATTGATCGACGCGGTTACTCCATCTCGGTCGCTTGACATGCTGGCCGCTGCGGATGTCGTAGCTGTTCCCTCTCACTTGGAGTCGCTGAATAAAGTCTGTATCGAAGCGGCGGCTGTTGGCACTCCATTTGTTGTCACCGACACGACTGGGATCTCGGCGTGGGTCAGAGGAGAAGGGGTGGGGATTGTTGTGCCACCGGCGGATCCAGTGGCATTAGGACACGCGCTCCGCAACGTGTTGTCCGGTTCTTGGAAAATCGATCTGGAGAAATGCTCAGCTTTCGTGAAGCCGTTTACCCCGCAGGCGGTTGCGTCTGGGATGGTAGACATATATCGGGCGATATTGGACAGACGGCTCTCTCACCGTACTCAATCACCGTAGAGGTCACGGCAGATGCAGCGTGGTCGTAGAGTTGTAGGTCTTGGGCTCGTTGTGGGTATCAGTCTGGTGCTCAGCATGTCCGGAGTGCCGGTCTTGTCTGTATGCGCAGCTCTAACGATTCTCATATTGATCCCTGCGTTTGTGTCCACCCGGTACGTCGAATCCCGAAATGGAACTGATCCACTCGATAAGGCTGCGTACGCCTATGGAGGGATTGGAATCTCTTGTTGGTGCGTATGGCTGGCGAGCTTGTACGGAGGAGGGCGGCTAGAAACTATTGCGTTAACGGTTCTCTTTGTTACGGGCGTTCTAGTGGCCATGGCTCCGGCGGACCTCCGACCAAAACACACATTTCAAAATTCACCAAAGCCGTCAGTCAGTCCTGAGACTGTCACGGTGTTAATGACTGTGTTTTTAATGACCTTACTTGTCGCGTTACCCTTTTTACCGTACGGCTGGCACGCTGGAGATGTCGTCCATCGCATGAGCATGACCGATTGGTATAAACATCTTTCAGTTGCGACCACGTTACAGCATGCGAACTTTCCTCCCTCCAATCCCTTTTTGATCGCCGTTGATCCCGCTCCGTACTATTACGGGTTTCACTTGGTCGCGTCTTCATTCCAGAGGTTTTCGGATAACGCTGGCGATCTGTTTTTCGTGTTGTTTGGATTGACGCTTGTTACGGCAGCCGCTTTCCCAGTAGTGGTATACACCCTTGCACGTGGGCTATTTCGTAGCAGACGCTGTGCGGCAGTGGCCGCTCTGGCGGCCAGTCTGCTCGCTGGCTTTGACCTCATCGTTTGGATGTTCTATGCCTTTCACGACGTCGTGGAGGCGTGGCCGCTTGACAGCGGCATGGCAGGATTTCGAACTCTAGTGCCCTCCAGCCATCTCGACTTCTGGATTCATCACAACGAGCGGCAATTCAGTGCGCCGTATATTTCAGCCATTTGGGCCCCGCAGCATTTGGCAGCAGTAATCATTGCCCTGCTGGTTATGCACATGCGGTGGTTTCAGGACGACCTTGTCATCGGTCGTTTAGGTCTTCTTCCGATACTCCTTCTTGCCTCGTTGCCGGCGATGTCGGCGTACGTGGCAATCTCTTTCGTTGTAGGTGTCACGGTTAGTTTTTTGTTTGATGCCGAGCGCAACCGTTGTGCGCCCTGGCGCACGGATGCGTTCCGTCGGTGGGCACGAGTTGGCTTCGGAGCGGCCGTCCTCGCGGTGCCGGTTTTGTGGGTCTTGGTCGACGGAAGCAGCAAAAATCAATTAACACTTGGTTTATCTGCGGCTGGTGGCTTACTTAACGGAGCAGTGTTTTCAACAGTCTTTGGAGATGGTTCCGTCAGCCGTCTCTTGGACACGCCGGTGTTGTACCTTGTCGAGTTTGGTGTTGTTGGTGTGTTTGGACTTAGTGCTATTCGTAGGCGTCTCCGTCAGCATGAGTTGTCGTCGGCTCAGCAGCAGGCCATCATTATGATGGTTGCAATCACAGTATTTGTAACGTTTGTTCGACCTTCCGTAGACGGGCCCAATAATTTGTTCGCCAGACCAATGCTGATCGTCTGGGCATTGCTTGCCTGCTTCGCTGCGGATGAGTGGTGCCACACGACCCGGCGACGTTTATCTATGACGATAGGGGTATTTGTTTGTGCGATGGGCACGGTACTTGCGGTCACGGGGGCGACGGCCGAAGGTTTTCTGTTTCGAGTATCGTCCACCGAAGTGGTTGAGGTTTCTCGGTGGATCAACGCCAATACCCCCGATTCGTCAGTTGTGGCTTTCAGGCCTCCGGACAGAAGCATGGGCTATTGGCTCCGCAGGCGTGTGGTGGCCGCTGACCGGCGGCATGCGTTGCTGTTTGGGGCATCAGCGAAGCAATATGACGAGGCGACTCGTCGACTCGATGATGCGTACAACGCGCTTGACGCAGAAGAAGCATCGACACGGTTCCGTGATGTTGGAGCAGACGTGATCGTCGTTGAAGGTCCAACGCCTCGCTGGGCGCGTGCGCCGTGTTTTTTGACTGGTTATCGAGGGGACACGTTCGCAGTACTGACTAGGTCTAAGGAGGCTTGCAGTGTCGATGGTCAGCCCTGAGTCTGGGTACACTATGCATGTGTCCGGTTCACAGGTCAGTCCGATGGCCCAACGATTGTTCGCCGGGTTGGATTTATGAACGCCCTGCGCGTTGATCTTGTTTTTCCGCGATTCAAGCTGCTGTCAGGGGCAGAGCGAGCCATTCTTGGGCTCGCTGGGGCATTGGCAGGAGCTGGTCACGATCCTCGGATTGTCTGTCACCAGTTTGATGATTCATGTCGACCTCGGCTTGCGCCTGGAGTGGAGTTGTTATGTTCAAATATCACACTCGATTGGAGCCGCAATCGGTATCTAAATGCAGTCGCGGATTATTTGCATTCCTTTAGATTGGCGCGTTTGCTCGATTCCCATGCTGATGTCCGGATCTTGTTCGGACCGGCGCTGCCGTTGACTTGGTATCTCAAGAAAATTAATACATCTAAGGTGCCGATTCTCTATTATTGCTGGGAACCCCCACGTGTTTTGTATCAAGATCGAGACGCCGTTCTTTCTCGTCTGGGTGGGACTCGCTTTCTTCTGGCACCGCTTCTGAGAGCATATGCTCTCCTAGATCGCTATCTGGTGACGCTGGTAGACGCAGTCTGCACATCGAGTCCGTTTGCAGCAGAACGAATTCAGGCGATTTACCAACAACCAGCGACTGTCATCACTCTCGGGGTTGACCGGCATCGTCTCGATAGCGCGCGATTGGAGGTTCCCAAGAAACCGCCAACTGTGTTGACTGTCAACTACCTGCATCCACGTAAACGAGTTGACCTGATTGTGGCGGCGGCTGCAGTGATGATGCGCACTTGGCCTGATCATGAACAACCGCGATGGATCGTTGTCGGTGACGGTCCGGAGCGACCTCGTTTACAGAGGTTAGCTGAGGAACTCGGTGTTAGGGAGTTGATGGAGTTCACAGGGTTTGTGCCCGATGACGAACTCCCAATGTACTACGCGGGAGCGACGTGCTACGTGCATGCAGGTTTGGAGGAAAGTTTTGGTTTGTCGGTGGTGGAAGCGGCATATTGTGGTTGTCCGGTAGTAGCTGTGGACGAAGGGGGCGTACGTGAAACTGTCAAGCATCAGTTGACTGGATTTCTTGTGCCTCCCGTTCCAAGAGATCTGGCGGAGGCGGTCAGGGCAGTCGTGAGTCGTGAAGATCTCGGGAGATCTCTCGGAGCGGCTGGCCACGAGCATATCAATCAGAACTATCGTTGGTCTCAAGGTGCGGTGGATGTGATTCGGCTTGCAGAGACGGTCAGGGCATGACAAGTGAAATCCTAAAAGGAGCGTGGTGGCAGGAGTGGCGTGTAATCTGCCTGATTGCTGTGATTGCTTTACCGTTGTTCACTCCACGCGTGTATGCGAGTGATGAGATCAAGTACTTCGCGGCGCTGCGTTCGGTTTATTTCGACCGAGATCTCCATTATGAGAACGAGTACGCACACTTCATTGCTCGTGACCCTGTTGCTCATGCTGGTCTGCGACCTCTCAGGGATACGCTTACACCAACCGGATACAGGTTAAACGACGCTCCAATCGGTGCGGCGGTGTTGTGGGCGCCATTTTACGTTATAGCCGACGCGGCGGTTGTTGTGGCACGTTTCTCGGGGGTGCCGGTTCAACGTGATGGATATGGACAGCCGTATATTTGGGCTGTTTGTTTGGGTTCACTGTTCTGGGGCACAGCTGGTCTCTTTCTAGTGTTCCGCTTCTGCCGCAGATTCACTCCTCGTTGGGACTCGACTGTTGGAGTTTGTGCTATCTGGTTTGCTTCTCCTGTGGTGTTTTATCTATACATCACACCGGCGATGGCCCACGCGAATTCCCTTTTTGCTGTGGCACTCTTCTTGAGTGTCTGGCAAAGTGGCCGAGATTTCCGCAGCGTTCGTGGATGGTTCGGCTTAGGTATGGTGGCTGGGCTGATGATTCTCGTGCGGGAACTGAATTGGCTCTTCTTAATTGTCGTGGTAGTCGACGAAGCACTCGTCATCATACAAATGCTGCGAGCTGAAGGGAAAGCTGTTGCGGTCGGTGAACTACGCCGCAGATATAAGGGATATGTGAGTTTTTCTTTAGCCTTCGTTCTGGTTGTCATTCCGCAGTTCTACGTCTACCACACGCTCAATGGCACTTTCGGACCGACACCGTTCATTGTTGAGAAATTCTCATTAATGCCGCGCCATGCGTTGGATGTCTTAGTCTCTGGATTTCACGGATTGTTCTCATGGCATCCCGTTACGTTGTTGGGTGTGCTGGGTCTCGGTTTCTTGTGGCAGCGGGATGCTCGGCTTGCGGCGGCATTGGCTCTGTGTTTTGTCGCTCAAGTGCTGGTAATTGGGTCGTACGATACGTGGGCTGGTGGTGCTTCATTCGGTGCCCGCCGTTTTATCAACTGCACGCCAATTTTTGCAATTGGTCTTGCAGTGATGTTGGCGAATTGCCAAGCACGCATTCAGCGTGTCGCCGCTGTAGGGATGGTGTGCCTGGTTTTTTGGAACGCAGGGTTAGCGATCCAGTATTCCACTGGACTCATTCCTCGGGATGCGCCGGTAACAATGCAAAGAATCGTACACAACCAAGTATTCGAAGTGCCGCCTCGAATCATGGGGATTGCTTGGCGTTTCATCTTCGATCGTTCATCATTTTATCGGACTCGTTCCTGACCAATACCATGCAGCAACAGTCATGGCGAATATGGTTGGTGACGGATGTCTACCCACCAGATTGTGGAGGTAGTGGGTGGAGCACCCATGCGCTGGCACGTGTACTTCTCAACCGTGGACACAAACCGCACGTGATCGTTGTTGAGCCAACCCGGAACGGAGTGACCCGCAGAAGCTTTGAGGAAATCGAGATCGCGGAGGTTGGTGTACGCGCGGCTCATCGGAATCCGTGGCGGCGATTGGGTTCCCACGACTATACCTACAGCGTACTGTCTGATTATCTGAGTCGGCGTTTAACTGAGAACCCAGATGTTGATATTCTTCACGCCCAACACCTGCACAGTGCTCCCCCTGCCATTCACGTGGGACGTCTGCATGGACTTGCAACGGTGGTTACAGTGCGTGATTACTGGCCGGTGTGTCTACACGGAACATCCTGGTGGGGATCGGCAGAGTGCGAGGGGTGCAGTGTGTCCAATCTAACACACTGTATGACGGAGTATTGGAACTGGCCTCGACCGTTAGCTCGTCTCATGGTTGGGTGGTCACGCCGACGTCTTGGCACACGGCAGGGGGCCGTAGCCGCGGCACACCGAATTATCGCTGTAAGCGATGCAGTCCGTAGACGAATCGAAGGGGAGCTGCCTGGCGCGCGTCTGTCGGTTCTACCGAACATGGTGGATCCTCACGTGCTAGAAGCCGCGGCCTTTGGAGGAGTTCCCACTTCTCATCAAGCTCCCTATCTGCTGACCGCTGGGAAACTAGTCCCAACAAAGGGGTTTGACTTGCTCATATCGGCGCTTGCGGAGATAGGCCACGCGCCGACGCTGATAGTTGCTGGTGACGGTCCGAGTCGGCGTGATCTTGAGGAGCAGTCGCGGACGCTAGGTGTAGCGACCACTTTTTGTGGCTGGGTCGGTCATGATCAGTTGTTACGAATGCAGCGAGATGCCCACGCGGTTGTTGTGCCCAGTGCTTGGCAAGAGCCGCTCTCTCGCTTCGTTTTGGAAACATTGGGGTTGGGTACTCCGGTTATCGCATGGGCCCGAGGAGGTACTCCGGAGATCATCGAATCCGGATTAAACGGATGGCTTGTCGATCAAACTGCAGACCTTGCGGCAGCCCTATCACAGCTTGAATCGCCCGCCCGCCGCCGCCAAGTTGGGCTTGCAGGACGAGCCCGCGTTCTGAACACGTATGTCCCCGACGTGGTGTATCCAGGTCTTGCCGAGGTGTACGCAGGCGCGATGTCTGAAGCTGGTCGTAGTCAGGATGATGGCTGATTTGACTCAGTTAAATCTGACGCCAAATTGGCTAGCCGGGAAGACGGTCGCAATGTTGTCGAGGCGCGTCCATCCCGCCCATGGACCAGGGGGTCTTGAGCGTCATGTTTTCGATCTCGTCACGCAGCTCTCGAGACATGATGTCAAAGTTGATCTGTTCACAGAAACTCCTGTTAGCGAATCTCGCCGAATCATGGCTGAGCGGTCTTTTCCGGCTGGCGTACGCATACACTGGGTTGCAGCCCGTCGGCTCCCTCTGGGGACTCGCAAGGGAACGGTAGTCTTGGATCGAATTACCAATTACCCATTCTGGTCGCAACGCGTGGCGTTGACTTTGAATGCGCGATTAAAGTGCCAGCCTGGTAAGTGGGCAGTCGTGCACGCCCATGGGCTGGCCGGGTGGG
>Ga0310345_10004163_pt1 | contig 13277 bp, 14 predicted proteins | sample HC15DNA20500_MG_FD_204667 | JGI IMG/M metagenome (GOLD analysis project Ga0310345, IMG submission 204667) | Marine microbial communities from station ALOHA, North Pacific Subtropical Gyre - HC15-DNA-20-500_MG | ecosystem: Environmental > Aquatic > Marine > Oceanic | place: Pacific Ocean: North... | reverse complement strand
GCATCGACACCTGCGCGGCCGAATTCGCCGCGCCCACCGCATACATGTATTCAACCTACGAAACGCCCTTCGCAGGCGAACTGGCCGATGAGGCACGCGTTTCCGACCGCAAGAAGGTTGTCATTCTCGGCGGCGGCCCGAACCGTATCGGCCAAGGCATCGAGTTCGACTATTGCTGCTGTCACGCAGCCTTCGCACTGGGTGATGCGGGCTATGAATCCATCATGGTCAACTGCAATCCGGAGACCGTCTCCACCGACTACGACACCTCCGACCGCCTCTATTTCGAACCACTGACGCCAGAGGATGTTCTGGAAATTCTGAAGGCCGAGCAGAAGGCAGGCACGTTGCACGGCGTCATCGTCCAGTTCGGTGGCCAGACGCCGCTCAAGCTTGCCGACGCGCTTGAAAAGGCCGGCATCCCGATCCTCGGCACCGCGCCCGACATGATCGACCTGGCCGAAGACCGCGACCGCTTCCAGAAGCTTCTGACCAAGCTTGGTCTCAAGCAGCCGAAAAACGGCATCGCCTACTCCGTCGAGCAGGCGCGCGTGATCGCCGCCGAACTCGGCTTCCCGCTGGTCGTGCGTCCTTCTTACGTTCTGGGTGGCCGCGCCATGCAGATCGTGCACGACGAGAGCCAGCTCCAGACCTACCTGCTGGACACGGTACCGGGCCTCGTCACCGAGGAAATCCGCCAGAAATATCCCGCTGACAAGACCGGCCAGATCAACACGCTCCTGTCGAAAAACCCTCTGCTCTTCGACACCTATCTGACAGAAGCCATCGAGGTTGATGTCGACTGCCTGTCCGACGGCGAGAGCACCTATGTCTCAGGCATCATGGAGCATATCGAGGAAGCCGGCATTCACTCCGGCGACAGCGCCTGCTCGCTTCCCGTTCACTCGCTGGAGCCGGAACTGGTGGCCGAACTGGAACGCCAGACGGCAGCCCTTGCCAAGGCGCTCAATGTCGGCGGCCTGATGAATGTCCAGTATGCCGTGAAGGATGGCGAGGTTTACGTCCTCGAAGTGAACCCGCGCGCCTCGCGTACCGTGCCATTCGTCGCCAAGACCATCGGCCGCCCGATCGCCAAGATCGCGGCCCGCATCATGGCCGGCGAAAAGCTCGACGACGCCTTCAGCCCCTATGGCACGAAGCAGAACGCGCGCGACCTTGGCCATATCGCGGTCAAGGAAGCCGTCTTCCCCTTCGCCCGCTTCCCTGGCGTCGACACGCTGCTTGGACCGGAAATGAAGTCCACCGGCGAGGTCATGGGCCTCGACCGCGACTATGCGCTGGCCTTCGCCAAGGCACAGCTTGGCGCTGGCGTTGACCTGCCGCGTTCCGGCACGGTCTTCGTCGCCGTGCGCGACGACGACAAGCCGCGCGTCCTGCCCGCCGTCAAGCGTCTGGCAGAACTCGGCTTCAAGGTCATGGCCACCTCCGGCACCGCCCGCTTCCTGCGCGAGAATGGTGTGGAAGCCGAGAAGATCAACAAGGTTCTGGAAGGCCGCCCCCATGTGGAAGACGCCATTCGCAACCGCCAGATCCAGCTCGTCTTCAACACCACCGACGGCCAGAAGGCGGTCTCCGACTCCAAGTCCCTGCGCCGCGCAACCCTGATGCAGAAGGTACCCTACTATACCACCATGGCCGGCGCCGAAGCCGTGGCCGAAGCCATCGCCGCCCTCAAGGCCGGCAGCCTGGAGGTAAGGCCGCTGCAGGGTTACTTTGGGTGAAGCCCCTCCGCTACTCGCTCCACGCGGAAACGGTTATTCGCCAGCGCAATCTCGACAAACGCTGGATCGAACTGACCGTTTCCGCGCCGGATTGGCGGGAAGCGGACCCTGCGGATTCTGAAATCGAACGCTGTTATCGGAGCATCCCCGAGCGCGGCGGCCGGTATCTTCGCGTCGCCTGCGTGGAAAACCGACGTGGAAATACGTATAATATCGGCGTTCCTTGACCGAAATGCGCTGAGGCCGACATGGAACCAGTCGTCGAATATGATCAGGCAGCCAACGTGGCCTATATCCGCTTTGCTACGGGCGAAGTTGCTGACACTGCCGAGGTTTCAGAAGGTATAGTTCTTGATTACGACGAATCCGGCCACATAATCGGCATGGAAGTCTTGGACGCCCGCAAGCACCTACCACCGGAAGCTCTTGCGGAAGCAGCTTAGAGCGCTGCTTCAAGGTTCGTGACTCTATGCGGCACTACATAGCCTTGATCCACACGGACGCGGGCAGCAGCTATGGGGTCTGCTTCCCCGATCTTCCGGGCGTTATAGCAGCTGCTTCCACCCTCGATGAATGCCTGACCGAAGGCTCGACTGCATTGGCATTTGCTCTTGCAGACCTGCCAGACGCTCCACAGCCCCGCGCCTTGGATACGCTGCGCATTGACCCGGATTTTCTTGAAGACAGCAAAGACGCTGTTGTAGCTGCCGTCTCACCCGCTGCTCACATCTTTAAAGCCGCATAAGCCGGAACCACCCCGCACCTTACTACTTGTTCCTTCACCATCACGAAAAGGATCAGGTCATGAGCGCAAAATTCGGCAAGGGCAGCAAGGTTGAATGGGATTGGGGCAACGGCACCGGCACGGGCAAGGTGGCCGAGAGCTTTACCTCCGACGTCACCCGCACAATCAAGGGCAAGGAAATCAAGCGCAAGGCGAGTGATGACGAGCCTGCCTATCTGATCGAGCAGGACGACGGCGACCGTGTGCTCAAGAGCCAGTCGGAACTGCGAAGCGCCGGGTAGCGCTCCTCAATCCCGCCGGTAAAGCCAAAGCACCACTGGCGCCAGCAGAACCGTCAAAGCCGCCGGTGCGGCGAGTGCCAGTAGCACGTCCCCGCCTGTTGCACTTCCCCCCATGAGCCCACGCAAGGCGGTGGTCATGTGCGAGACCGGGTTGCGGTCGACAAAGGCCTGCAGCCAGCCGGGCATGGTTTCCGGCTGCACCATGATGTTTGACGCAAAGACCAGCGGGAAGATGAAGGTGAAGCCAATGGTCATCACCGTCATGGGCGTGCGGATGATGAGGCCCAGCGTGATGAAGATCCATCCCACGCCAAAACCGATGGCAAAGAGCAGCAGGAATGATGCGACCACGCCGACCAGCCCCGCTTCCGGCCGGTAGCCGAGCGCCAGTCCCACGCCGAGGATGATAAGGCCGGCAATGAAGTGGCGCAGGACATCACCCACCATCAGCCCCGCAAAGGGCGACAGCGACCAGATCGGCAGCGAGCGGAAGCGCTCGAACAGGCCCTTGGAAAGGTCGGTCGAAAGCCCCATGCCCGAATAGACGGAGTTGAACACCACCGTCTGGACCAGAATGCCCGGCAGGAAGAATTGCAGATAGTCGTCGGGCGATCCCGCCAGCGCGCCACCAAACACGAAGGTGAAGAGCAGCGTGAACATGAGCGGCGTCATGATCAGGTCGAAAAGCTGCTCGGGCACGTGGCGGAATTTCAGGACCGCCCGCCACCCGAAGGTCAGTGCGTTGGAAAAGGCAGACGGGCGTGGCGGGCGCGAGGCAGTCAGCACGGATGCGGGGTCGATCACGCTCATTGAACGGCCTCCTCTGGCACTTCTTCTTCCAGAGGCTGCCCGGTCAGGGCGAAGAACACTTCGTCAAGGCTGGGGGAGCCCATGGAGAAATCCGCAAGCTCTATGCCGGCTGTCCTCAGCGCAGACAAGGCGTCGCTCGCCTGCCCGGCACTTGCGGCAATGACGGAGAGTTCAGCCCCTTCAGGGCTGCGCTGAACCGGATTGCCCAGCAGGCTCTCAAGCATGCGCGCGGCCTCATCGAGCCGTGTCTGATCATGCAGCGTGACATGCAGGAAGCCCGAACCGATCTGCGCCTTCAACTCCCGGCTCGTGCCCTCGGCAATCTTGCGCCCGCGGTCGATGACCGCAATCCGCGAGGCAAGCTGGTCGGCTTCTTCCAGATATTGCGTTGTCAAAAGAATGGTCACGCCCGCATCGGCCAGTTGCCGGATCATCTGCCACACGCCTTGGCGCGCCTTGGGATCAAGCCCCGTGGTCGGCTCGTCGAGAAACAGGATACCCGGTGTCACGACAAGCGAGGCCGCAATATCAAGCCTCCGCCGCATGCCGCCTGAATAGGATTTCACCTGCTTGTTCCGCGCATCATGAAGCTCGAATGCGTGAAGGAGATCATCCGCCCGCCGTTTGGCCTCCCTCCCGCGAAAGCCCCACAGACGTGCGATCATTATGAGGTTTTCCCGCCCCGTCAGGTCCTCGTCAAGCGAGGCAAACTGGCCTGTCAGGGCAATCGCACCGCGAACCGCCTGTGGATCGCTGGCAAGATCATGACCAAGCACCCGCGCTTCACCATCATCGGCGCGCGTCAGCGTGGCGAGTACGCGGATTAGTGTCGTCTTGCCAGCGCCATTCGGCCCGAGTACGGCGAAAATGGTGCCCCGTTCGACATCCAGATCGATGCCGTCCAGCGCCTTGGTATCCTTGTAGTGCTTCCTCAGCCCTCGCACTGAAATTGCAAGCGGCCTGTGTTCGGCAGTCATCACTGCCATCGGTGCGGCATCATTCATGACGATCCCTCAAGGGTGCGGATAAGCCAAGGACGCGCGCCCTGCGCTCAATCCGACAGTCGAAATCACTTTATCGCCGCAACCGCGCTTAATGAAGAAGAAGCAGGAACACTGCTGACAGCCTGCGTCGGCAGTATGTAGGCGCCATCATGGCCTGAGGCCGGTTTCCTTCAACAGCCCCTTGCGCTTGGCGTCATAATAGTAACCGCTGGCATACAAGCGCACTGCCCGGTCTTCATTTCCATCTGCGGTGAGATAAGCCCCGCGCAGATATTTGACCGCATATTTCAGATTGGTCTCTGCATCCAGAAGCCCCGACGCCGGCCCGCGATAGCCCATTGTCTGTGCTGTGTCGTGACGGATCTGCATGAGGCCCCAATAGATGCGGTTGCGCGCAGCGGGATTGAAATTGCTCTCACGCTTGACCACGCGGCGCACAAGGCGCTCCGGCACTTCATAATGGGCCGCATAACGTGCGATCAGCGCATCAAGCTCGGGGCTGTTGGCCCCAACTTTGGCCGGTGTTTCGCCCGCCTCGAATGCGGTCAGCGCTGCTGGCCTTGCAGTTCCGGCAGCATAGGCATCGGGCCTGCCATCGCCATCAACATCGGCAATTTGCCGGTCCTGCTCGGCAGCCAGGCTGCTTTGGGTGAGTCCATCGGCCTTGCCATCAGAAGAAGGGTCAAGGCCCTGCGTGCAGCCGGCCAACAAAAGCAGCGCACCGCCGCCAATCGATCCGAGATAAAGCTTGCGCATCCTCACCCGCATATTTGGTTCATGTCGTGGAGGCCACCTCCTCGCACTCCAATGTGACCAAAATCCAGACCTGCGACATCAAATTCACGCGGCACCATTTCCCCCGTCTCGCGCCGCAAGTCTCCCGCAAGGTCAACCTGAGATGGTCTTGCGCGTTAAGCGGAGCAACCGGATAATATGGTTAACACTGATTCGAACTGGCCGGATAGCATTCATCATCTCCGGTCGACAGTACCCGATACCGTTCCGCCGCGTCTCTGGCACAGCGATTTCAACGGGGTCACCCGAGCCGGGAGAACGCTCATGCGTGAGGACATTCTCAAGCGCCGCCTGACCGACAGGGCGCAGATGATCGTGGCCGTGGAAACCTTGCTCAGGCGCGGCATGAGCGAAGAGCGTATCCCGATCGAGCTTTCGCGTGCCTTCTATGTCGACATGGACGAACTCAACGCCGTGCTCGACATGATGACGATCACCCCTGGTGCGCGCAACGGTAGCAATGCATCCGCGATGCACGTATTGTAACCAGTCTTAAACCATGGATTCCGCGGAAAGAGCGTATTTCGACGCAAATATGCCGGTTGCATAGAATTTTACTGATTTAGCCAAGCAGAACGTTAGAAATCCCGGCGATATCTCCCCGTTATCAGCGTCGGCATGCAGCGCCGAGGCTCTAGAGCGCCATGAAGGCGCCAAGACATAACGGGGGTTATCAATGATCGTAGGTTCCATGGGTCCGGCTCTGGCCGGCGCTTATAAGACCAAAGGTGGCGCCGGGCTGCTTGAGGAACTGGGCAACAAGGTTCAAAAAGAAGTTGAGAAGGCGGAACGGAACGCCGCAAAGAAGGCAGATGCCGCTGCGCGGAACACCGCTGTCGAAGCTGCGACATCGGCTGCGGCTGACGCTACCAAGGCAGTTGACGCTGCTAAAGAGGTCAAGACACCCAAGGTCGAGAACCCTGTAGCGATCGAAGTCTCGAAGAAAGCCGACAAGGTTTCGGGCATCAACCCTGGCAAGAAGGTCGACCAGGCGTCGGGAAGCAACTATGTGCGCCCGGAAGTTGAAGAAGCCAAGGTCGATGATGTCGCGCAGGCTCGCCAGGAAGCTCTCAAGGCGCAGGAAGAGATCAAGCTCTCCGAGATGATCTCCAGCCTCGCCAGCGTGGACACGAAGAAGGCAGTCGCGCTGCTTCAGCCTGCAGCCGAAGGCACCAAGACGTCTTATTCCGACGTTCTGAGCGCCTATGCGGAAAATGCAGACGAAGCGGCCTGATCGCGACTATCCAGCCTGAAATATGCAGGAGCGGTCGGCAATGCCGGCCGCTCTTCTGCGTCTACATGACGATGTGGCCAGGGTCCTCGCTCACACGTTCCACCCAGTCCCTCACCGAAGGGAAAAGGCTCAGATCGTATCCACCCACTTCTGCATCATGGGTATACGCATAGAGCGATATGTCGGCGACGCTCATCTCGTCACCGACCAGATATGGCCCCTGCCGCAACCGCGTTTCCATGACCTGCAGCGCGCGATTGCCGCCCTCAAGCGTTTCCTGCAATCGCTGCGGCGTCGCAAGAACGTGGCGTTCTTCATAAATCTTCAACGCGCGGCGCACCGCGATGTTGGGCTCATGGCTGTATTGCTCGAAAAACAGCCACTGATGGACAAGCGCGCGCTGGTAATGGTCCTTCGGCAAGAATCGGCTGCCTTCTGCGAGATACAGAAGGATCGCATTGGACTCAGCCAGATAGCGCCCGTCATCCAGCTCTAGCAGCGGCACCTTTCCGATGGGATTACGGGCCAGGAAATCCGCACTGCGCGTTGAACCATCACGCGAACTGACCTCTACGAGATCGCAGTCGATCCCGAGTTTGGCCATCAAAAGCCGCGGCTTGTAGGAATTCCCGCTATCGGGCATGTGATAGAGCTTCATGAGCTGTCCCCCATTCATGCGGGAGGATAACCGCCAGCTCGTCACGCTAGAAATGAATATGCCTGTAGTGAGATATCAGAAACGCTGATGGATCAGCTCGGGCTCTTCCGGTGCGAAAAGAGCGGAACCACATTTTCATCCGGAGAGGTGAGCGTCTCCGCACGGATGGGGTCCATCTCGAAATAGGTCCCCGCCAGCTTCGGTACGCCAAGCAGATAGCCCTGAAGCAGATCAGCACCCGTATCAAGCGCGGTACGTAACTGGTCGATGGATTCAATCCCGCTGATAAGCAGCTTGCGGTTTTCCCGGCGCAACGCATCTGCGAGTGCGGAAAGTAGCCGCGCCGCTGTTTCCAGTTCACAGATGCGCCGATACCATGGCCCGTCCAGCTTCACGATTTCCGGCTGCAGAATTTCCACGCGTGCCAGATTGGCGTCACCCGAGCCGAAATCCTTCATGGCAATGCGCATACCATGCCGATGCATTTCACCGGCAACCTCGCCAAGCAGACCGCTGTCGCAATCTTCACTGATCTCGCAAATCAGAAGCCGGGGATCGAGTTCAATCTCGTAAAGCCGCTCCACCATGCTCTCGATACGACCGAGATCCCAGTCCGGCCCCAGGTGAAAGCGCGGATCGTAATGGAAGTAGAGATCAAGCCCCTCCACGCCGATATTGCGGTGATTGCGCAGGTGAAGTGCCCGGCACATGCTCTCGATGAAGAGACGGTCTTCCACCGGCACGTCATTCAAAAATTCTGCCGGAGCGATGGGTTGACCTTCGAGATAAGGCCGCACCAGTCCCTCGACCCCGCTTGGCACGAGGCCCTCCGGACGGCTTGAATAGACCGGCTGATACATCGTGCGCAGATGATAGGGTCCGTAAAGTCCCGTCTCGATGCCCACTTCGTCGACGAGTATGGCATCACCCACATTCGCCGGTCTTGAGAAATTGTGGTCCATTCAGCCGGTCCTTTTTCCAAAGACACGGGTTGGGCGCAGCGGCCGGGCTTCCATCCGCCTGTTGGGCGCAACGGGAATGTCCGGCTCGCTTGACTGCATGGGTGTCGCGGGTGCCGCGGTTTCTGGAGCGCTTCTCTCAGGCGCAGAGTTGCCAAAGGGTTCGACGGCGCTGAACACGCCAAAGCTGGTCGGGGCAAGTTCAGGTTTTGCCAGCACGAAGCCCTGTACCATCGACACGCCTGCCTTTTCGGCAATATCCAGCTGCCAGCCCTGCTCGATACCCTCGAAGATGGTCAGCGTGCCCATATCGGTGAACTGCCGGACCATCTCGTTGAGCAATGCAATTCCGGGCGCACTGCCCATCAGGCGCGTGACCCACGCGCTGTCGAACTTGACCACATCCGGACGCAGCGCCTGGATGCGGCGCATGTCGGAATCTTCCGCTCCGTAGTCGTCAACCGCCACACGATAGCCCGCATTGCGTAGCGCTTTCACGAAGTCGAGAAGCGAGCTTTCCGTCAGCGTCTTCTGCTCCGTTATCTCGCAGACGATGCGCTCGGGCGCGAGCACGTCTCGAGCCTCACCGAGCGCTTCGCGCATGGTGGTCAGCGCCTTGTGGATGGAAAGCGCACCGTTGAAGTGACGCGGATCGAAATTCACGAAGATAAAGGCAGAGCGGTCGATACAGGCCGCGGCATTGAGAAGATGCAGGCTGCGCGCAACACTTTCCACAGCCCCTTGCTCACCCGCGGGAATGGACGAGAAAAACGCCCCCGGACTTGCAGGCTTTCCCTCCCGGAACGGGCGGATCAGACCTTCATATGCAGCAGCCCTGAGCTTGCCTTCGGAGAATGCGAAAATGGGCTGAAACGCGCTTTTCAGCACATGCACGCCCCAATTGGCCGAATAGGAACCATCGGCCTGCCGGGCGATATGAGCCATTTCCTGCGAACGCGACACCAGTTTACGCCTTTACTCGAACAGGCCCCGAAACTGGCAGTGAAGAATTTATTGCGCGTTAATGTCTTGTCCTTTCACAAGTTTTGTTCGCACCCTTGCGATTTGGCGCTGATGCGACAATAAAGACGCGTCTATGGGAGCCATAGACCAGCCCTACACAAGGAGTTCTCGTGCCATGGCGTTTCTTGCCGATGCCCTTTCCCGTGTGAAGCCTTCCGCAACCATCGCGGTGTCGCAAAAAGCACGCGAGCTGAAAGCGCAGGGTCGTGATGTGATTGGCCTTGGTGCAGGTGAGCCGGATTTCGACACACCTGACAACATCAAGAAGGCCGCCATCGACGCGATCAATCGTGGCGAGACGAAATACACTCCCGTTTCCGGCATTCAGCCGCTGCGCGAGGCGATTGCAGCCAAGTTCAAGCGCGAGAACAATCTTGACTATGACTGGAAGCAGACCATCGTCGGCACCGGCGGCAAGCAGATCCTCTTCAACGCCTTCATGGCGACACTGAACGAAGGCGATGAGGTCGTCATCCCCACCCCTTACTGGGTGAGCTATCCGGAGATGGTCGCCATCTGCAATGGCAAGTCGGTTTTCGTTGAAACCTCTATCGAGAACGGCTTCAAGCTGACGGCAGAGGCACTCGAAAAGGCAATCACGCCCAAGACGAAGTGGGTTCTCATGAACTCGCCTTCCAACCCGTCCGGTGCTGCCTATACGAAGGACGAGCTGAAGGCGATTGCCGATGTGGTTCTCAAGCATCCCGATGTCTGGGTGCTGACCGACGACATGTATGAGCACCTCACCTATGGCGACTTCAAGTTCCACACCATTGCCGAGGTGGAGCCGAAGCTGATCGATCGCACGCTCACGATGAACGGCGTCTCCAAGGCCTATGCCATGACCGGCTGGCGCATCGGCTATGCTGGTGGTCCCATCGAGCTTATCAAGGCCATGGACATGATCCAGGGTCAGCAGACTTCAGGCGCAAGCTCCATTGCCCAGTGGGCTGCCGTAGAAGCACTGAATGGTCCGCAGGACTTCATCCAGAAGAACAAGGAGATATTCCAGGGTCGCCGAGACCTTGTCGTCTCCATGCTCAATCAGGCCACCGGCATCGAATGCCCGGTCCCCGAAGGCGCGTTCTATGTCTATCCGTCCTGCAAGGGCTGCATTGGCAAGACGGCCCCATCCGGCAAGAAGATCGAAAGCGACGAGGACTTCGTGACCGAGCTTCTCGAAGCTGAAGGCGTGGCAGTGGTACACGGATCGGCCTTCGGCCTCGGCCCGAATTTCCGCATCTCCTATGCAACTTCGGAAAAGGCTCTGGAAGAGGCTTGCAGCCGCATCCAGCGCTTCACCGCCAGCCTCCGATAACGTGAGGGACGCACTGCACGTATTCTTTTTGCGTGCAGTGCAGCAAATCTTCACGCCATCTTAAATCTTGAGCCCCCAAGAAGACCCTGACGGGGGTAAATGGGGCTCAAGATCAGTGAAGAACCTGCTTACAGCGGTTAGCAAACACGGTAGTCCGCTTTACATTGGCACTCAGACACTGCTCGCCAGTGCCAGTGCATCCGCAGCGGCATCTGCCTTTCTCCAGTACCAGCACGTACCGGCAGCCATACCCGCCGCAGCTGCAGCCATTGGCACAGCCGCCGCGGCGTGTACGCTTGCCGCCCTTCGCCACAACGTGGTCAGGCGTCTCTACGAGGCCGCACGCATCGAAGCAGAGCGTCGCGAACTCATCGAAACCGACCTCATGACCGGCGCAAAGGTTCGCCGCACCTTCCTCGAAGAACTAGCCGAAAGCACTGGCTCCCTGCGGCGCAAGCGCCGCGCCACCGTATTGCTGGTGGATCTCGACCACTTTAAGCAGCTCAATGACGGCTTCGGCCACCGTTTCGGCGATCAGGCACTTGCCCATCTTGTCAGCTGCATCCGCGAATGTTTTTCAGATGGCTCCGTTGGTCGCCTCGGTGGCGACGAGTTCGGCATCATTCTGCCCGGTGACGATCTGAAACGTGCACGCAAAAAAGCCGAACGACTCATCGACCTGCTCAATCGCGGCATGGATTTCGAGGGCTCGCGCGTCTCTCTATCCGCTTCGGTAGGCATCGCCGCCTCCCCGCAACACGCCACATCCCCCACCGAGCTCATGCAGCTTGCCGATCTGGCGCTCTACGAAAGCAAGGCCCGCGGTCGCGGCCGCGCCACCCTTTTCGATGAAGACATGCTGTCGGAGAAGCGCCAGCGCCGGTTCGTCGAGCGCGAACTTCGTGCTGCCATATATCTCAACGAGCTGGAGCTCCACTACCAGCCGATCAAGAATGGCAGCCGCGAAACCTATGCCGTCGAAGGCCTCATACGCTGGCGCCATCCCGTGCGCGGCATGGTCTCGCCGGCCGAATTCATCCCCGTAGCCGAACGCTCGAACCTTATCGACCAGCTCGGCGAATGGGTTTTCCGCCGCGCCTGTGCCGATCTGCCGATGCTCGGCAATTGCTGTGTCAGCATCAACGTTTCCGGCGAGCAGCTGAAGCGCGACGAGGTGGTGACGATGATGTCCCGCGTTGTCGAGGAGACCGGCATTGATCCGGCCCGTTTCGTTCTCGAGATCACCGAGACCGTCGCCACGTCCGCTGGTCCGGAAACGGTTGCCCGCATCACCGCCCTGCGCGAGATGGGCTTCAAGATCGCGCTGGACGATTTCGGCACCGGCCATTGCGGCTTCAACTACATCAAGACGCTGCCCATCGACTGCATCAAAATTGATCGCAGCTATATCCAACATCTCAAGGACGACGAAATCGCCCAGGTTTTCGTCTCCGCACTGACCCAGATCGCGCGGATTCAAGGTCTGAGCATTGTCGCCGAAGGCATTGAAACCGAGACGGAATTCGAGCTTGCGAAAGCTGCCGGCTGCTCAAGCTTCCAGGGCTATCTTCTGGGACGGCCCGAGCGCCGGCTTCTGTCCATGCCACATGAGGTGAAGATGCGTCAGGTTGCCCTGAGCGCCTGATCGCACCGCAGGCCTCTTGCCGACCCGCCTGCTCCGTGGGACCATGTGAGAACCTGGCAGCCGGACCGGCTGTCAGCGTGCGACGGCCGCTGGCCGGCCGCCGCTCATGGCGAGACATGGGAGGAGGTCGAGCATGGGCCATCGTTTGAGAGAACGCCCTTCGGGGCCAAAATGCATCGCGCTGGTGGGACCCTTCGCCAGCGGAAAATCCACTCTTTTCGATGCGCTTCTTGCGCGAAGTCTCGCCGGTGAAACGGCCCCCATCAGCAGCCAGTCCAGCCCTACCCAGTCCCCAGAAGCCATCGCTCATGAGATGAGCGTGGAGTGCCGCACGGTTTCCTCCAGCTTTCTGGGCGAACACCTAACCCTCGTCGACTGTCCAGGCGGCGTAGACTTCGCACATCTGGCAGAGCCCGCATTGCGCTGTGCCGACGCAGCCGTCGTTGTCGTGGATGCTACAGACTTCAAGCTTCCGGCATTGCAGCTCATCCTGCACCGGCTGGATACGCTTGGCCTGCCGCGCATGCTCTTCCTCAACAAGATGGACCGTAGCAATGCAGGTGTGCGCGACACCCTCAAGATACTGCAGGAAGTCAGCAGCATACCGCTCCTGCTGCGCCAGATCCCGTTGCGCAAGAATGGCATTGTGATCGGCTCCATCGATCTCGCGCTTGAGCGCGCCTATGTCTATCGCGAGCACGCGCCAAGCGAGGTGGCGCCTATTCCCGATGACGACCGCGCCCGCGAAGTTGAAGCCCGTTTCTCCATGCTCGAAACGCTTGCTGACCACGACGATCAGTTGATGGAGCAATTGCTCGAGGAGATCGAACCGCCCCGCGACGCAATCTTTGACGATCTCGCAGCCGATCTGCGTGAGGGAAGTGTGACGCCGGTGCTCATCGGAGCAGCCGAAAAGGGAAACGGAATTCTCCGCCTTTTGAAAGCGATCCGGCACGATGTTCCCGACATCGCGGCCACGCGGGAACGGCTTGGCGTGGAGGAGGATGAGGACCCCTTGTTGCAGGTCTTCCAGACCGTTCACTCCAGCCATGGCGGCAAGATC
>Ga0310345_10004161_pt1 | contig 13282 bp, 9 predicted proteins | sample HC15DNA20500_MG_FD_204667 | JGI IMG/M metagenome (GOLD analysis project Ga0310345, IMG submission 204667) | Marine microbial communities from station ALOHA, North Pacific Subtropical Gyre - HC15-DNA-20-500_MG | ecosystem: Environmental > Aquatic > Marine > Oceanic | place: Pacific Ocean: North... | reverse complement strand
GTCGTGGCGTCGTCGGGCGTCGTCGCCGTGTAGTCGAGGTCGTCGGCGCCAAGATCAACATTGCCCAAGTCAACAGTGCCCACGTCGACAGTGCCCACGTCGACAGTGCCGAGCTCGTCCGCGGCGGTCTCGTCCGGCCTGGAGAACGGTAGGGGAGCGGCCGGCGAGTTGTCGGAGGATTGCGACGGCGGTGCGGCGATGCCAGTGGCAGCCGAATCTTCGTGGTCGACGTCTGACGGTCCGGGTGTCGTGTCGACTGACCGTTCGGCCCGGGCGGACGTCAAGGACAACGCAGACGTGTCGGCGGCTTCTTCCGGCGCCGTCGGCAGGTAGGACCGATCGTAGGCCCGCTCCACGATTTCTTTCAGCGGCCCGTTGAGTGCGTCCGCCAAGCCCTTGAGCCCTAGATTTCGCAGTGGCTCGAGCAGCGGAAGGTTCTCGGTCGGCACGAACACGTAGGTGGTGTTGCCCTCTTTCCACACGATATTGGCGGGGTCGTACATGTCCACGCCTTCGTAGTCGGTGTGAATGACGGTGAACGCAGCCAAGGAATTCAGTAGGGCAATGAGATTGGTCGGATCGTCGGGGAAGTCGGAAGCCGGGTCGTACTGGCGGGATACGTCGATCACCTGGTACTGGGTTTGCGGCATCGCCTTCTTGTCTGAGCCGCCGTATGCGCGAGTGGGATTGCCGATCAGGACGAACGACAGCTCGTCCGGCGACGGAGCGTCGGAATCACCTGCGTGCTGCTCCATCCACTTCGCGACCGATCGGGCCCCCTCGCTGTAGGAGAACACGACCTTGGTGCCCGGCGTGGTGTCGATGGTGGTTTCGATGGTCGTGATTCCGTTGGGATCCCAGAGGAACTGACGGATCTGGACGCAGTTGTTGGGTGCTTGGCACAGCGTTCCTTGGAGCTCGTCCTCCATGGAGCCTTCCCACGGAAAGACGGTCAGTACCGTCGCGGGACTCGGCACCGAAGGTACCTCCGCGGCGGCGGCGGCTGCTGCGGCGGTCGGTGCAGGTAGCAGCGGCAGGACAGCAGCGCCCAAAGCAAACTTCACCGCAGCTTTCCTGAACGTCGAGCGCGAGCGATGAGCACGCGATCTCACCGTGATCGCGCCTCCGGTCCGCGGCAATCGACGGTCGTCGAGTTTGTGCGTGTCACTCGTGGTCAGGTGCCGATGCCGGCCCGACGGCCGATGAGACCGTATTCTCCGACAAGCCATTGTGAATCCCCCCAGATCGCATGAATGTGCCGCCCCCCGACGGAACCGGGCGATGCCGGCTTTGGTAAGCCGCGTGCCCGTTAGTGCAGTATGCCCCATCTTCGGTGATAACTGAAGGTGCCGCATCCCGTCGCCGATCCGTGGCGTGTGATTTGGGCAAATCGTGTTGTGCGCCGACATGAAGGCCCCGGGGCGCCCGGAAGTCGCCCATCCACGGCAGGTTCTCGTGTTGTGCGTGGACAACGCGTCGGACATCTGCCGGCTCTCGAACCGGGGCTTGACTGAGCGTCTCGAGGAGCTGAACGAGGGCGCCGGCGGGGGGTGCAACGGTTGATGGGTTCACGGCGTCGCAGTTTCGCTTATCGCTGGCAGGTCGGGCACCAATATGTGACCCGGTCACCGCCCTTGTCGGTTTCGATGCGGGTACCGCAGCGCCGGCACGGCAGGCCCGCGCGGCCGTACACCCAGACATCCTGACCGGGGCGGGTGTTACCGGTGGTGGTGCGGTTGATGCGTAACCGGTTGGCCCACAACATCTGCTGGGCGCGGGTAGCCAGGCGCACCGGGTCGGGCAGCTGTGCCACCGCGGTGCCGGGCAACAAGCCGAACACGAAGCACAGTTCGTTGGCGAACACGTTGCCCACGCCGGCCATCACCCGCTGATCCAGCAGCGCCTCGGCCAGCGGCCGGTCCGGGTCGGCCACCAGGTTGGCCGCGGCGGTCTGGGCCGACCAGTCCTCACCCAGGAGGTCCGGGCCCAGGTGTTCGACCGCGGTCATGTCGGTGGCGCGGTCGAGCACTTCGAGCACGCCGAGATCGATTCCGGAGGCGCGCGAATCGGGGGTCTCGAGCACGATGCGGATCTTGTAGGCCGGAGCCCGCACCCGGCCGATGATCCACGCGCCGTCCATCTTCAGGTGCGAGTGGATGCTGGCCGCGCCGACGCGGATGAACAGGTGTTTGCCGCGGCTGAGCACTTCGTCGACGGTCTGCCCGGACAGATCCACCGCCGCGAAGCGCGGCACCCGCACATCGCAGCGGGTCAACACCTTGCCCTCCAGGGCGGTGCGCAGCTTGTCCGCGGTCCGGAACACGGTATCGCCCTCGGGCATCAGCGCAGCCGCAATCCGCGCGGCGTGCGGGAGAAGCCAGCGGAGACCAGCGACTCGACGACCACGGAGTCGCGCTGCTCGAGCACCGGAACACCGTCAATCCGTTCCACCAGCAGGGCTGGAACGCGTTGCCGGGTCACCAGTTCAGCCAGCGCGGCGGCCGCCGCGTTCGAGGTCTCGGCGTCACCGGTGAAGCTCAGCAGCGACCGGCCGCCGCGTTCGACGAACCAGGCCAACGCGCCGTCGACGAGCACGACCAGTGCTCCGGCTTTTCGGCCGGGCCGGTGTGCGGTGTCGGCATCGGGGTCGCGGACCGGCCACGGCAGCGCCGCCCCGAAGGGGTTGGCCGGGTCGGTCGCGGCCAGCGCCACCGCGCGCAGCGCACCGTGGCGGTCGTCGATGCTGTCGGCGTGGGTGCGCAGCCGGTCGACGGTGCTGGCCGTGGCGAACTGCGCGCCGCCGAGGGATTCGACGAAATAGCCGCGCTGGCAGCGCCCGGCCTCTTCCATCGTGGTGAGCACCTTGTACAGCGAGGCGAACCCGCCCGGGACGTTCTCGGCAGCCGCGGCGCCCTTGGTCAGCACCCCGTGGCGGGCCAGCAGTTGGTCGGCCTGGAAGTGTGCGCGGACCGTGGTGTCGGTCTCGGGCGCCGGCAGCGCCGACCACCGGCCGGCGACCGTCGGGTCGGAGTCGCGGTGGCTCAACGCGCTCGAGCTCAGGCTGTAGCGGCTCAGCCGGGGGGCGCGCCGGTGCCGGTGCGACGGGGTGGCCGCTCGCCGCGTGCCCGAACTGCGCGTGCCGGCCAGCAGCGCCCGTACCGGGGCGAACGTGTCTCCGCTGACGTGGCCGGACCAGATCAGCTGCCACAGCGCCTCTTTCAGGGACTCGCTGCTGACGCCGTCCACCGACAGCTGTCGGAAGAAGTACGCGCCGCCCCCGGACAGCGCGTCCAGAAGTGCGTGGTGCACGTCGGTCATCTCGACCTCACCCGGCGCCGCCAGCGACAGCGGTGCGGTCTCGGCGGGATGGAAGGCCACCCAGCCGTCTGCGGTGGACAGCGCGCCGACACCCGACCACAGCACTTCACCGGAGGCGAGCAGTTCGTCGAGCATGCCGGGTTGGTAGTCGCGCACGCGCTGCCCGAAGATCAGCGGTTCGACCGCCGAGGCGGGCATCGGGACTCCGGCGAGTTGATCGATCACCGCGGCCAGTCCGTCGACCCCGGACACTGATTCGCTGCCGAGCAGCTGCCAGGACGGCAGGAAGCGGCCCAACGCGGTGGTGCTGACCGGTTCGATCTGGGCGCGCAGCGCCGCCAGTGAGCGGCGGCGCAGGATGCGCAGCACCTCGGCGTCACACCACTGTTCCCCGGAATCGGCGGGGGCGTCGCTGAATTCGCCGCGCACCAGCTTGCCGTCGACGGTGAGTCGGCCCAGTACGTCGGCGGCGACCCGCACTCCTAGTCCGAACCGGGCGGCCGCCTCGGCGGTGGTGAACGGCCCTCGGGTGCGGGCGAACCGGGAGAGCAGTTCACCGAGTGGGTCGACGACCGGTTCGAGGAACGCGATCGGCACCCCGACCGGCACCGCGACCCCGACACCGTCCCGCAGCCGGGCGATGTCCTCGACCGCGGCCCACCAGCTCTGCCCGGCATAGGAGACCGTCACCACCCGCTTGGCCGCCAACAGGCCTTCCAGCCAGCCGCCCACGTCGTCGGCGGTGCTGCGCGCGGCGACCTCGTCGGTGGTCAGCGGGCCGAGCAGGCGCAGCAGGTCGGCGACACCCTCGGCGTCGCGGGCCAGCCGGTCCTCGGCCAGATGTTGCAGCTGGCGTGACGTGCTGGCGACGACGTCGGTGTCGAGCAGCTCGCGCAGCTCGACACGGCCCAGCAGCTCGGCGAGCAACGTCGGGTCCAGGGCCAGCGCGGCGGCGCGGCGCTCGGCCAGCGGACTGTCGCCTTCGTACATGAACGCCCCGACGTAGCCGAACAGCAGCGACGCCGCGAACGGCGACGGGGTCGGGGTCTCGACCTCCAGCAGCCGCACCCGCCGTTGCGCGACACGGCCCATCAACGCCGTCAGCGTCGGCACGTCGTAGACGTCCTGCAGGCACTCCCGCACGGCTTCGAGCACGATCGGGAAGTCCGGATAGTTTCGGGCCACGTCGAGCAGCTGGGCGGCGCGCTGGCGTTGATGCCACAGCGGTGAGCGCTTGCCGGGGTGGCGCCGGGGCAGCAGCAGTGCCCGCGCGGCACATTCGCGGAAGCGGGAGGCGAACAGCGCCGAGCTGCTGACCTCGGTGGTGACCAGCGGCTCGATCTCGTCGGGGTCGAACACGAAGATGTCGGCGCCCGGGGCGTCGTCGTCGGTGTCGGGCAGCCGCACGATGATGCCGTCGTCGGAGGCGGTGGGCTTTTCGTCGATGCCGTAGCGGTCGTAGAGCCGCTTGCCGACGGCCAGTGCCAGCGGCCCGTGCACCCGTAAACCGTAGGGGGAGTGCAGGATGACCCGCCAGTCGCCGAGTTCGTCGCGGAACCGTTCGACCACCAGCGTGGTGTCCGACGGCACCGCTGAGGTGGCCTGGCGTTGCTCGTCGATCAGCTGCCACAGGTTGTCGATCGCAAAGTCGTCGAAACCGATTTCCCGGCAGCGGGTTTCGAACTTCTCCCGGTCCAGGCGGGCCAGCTCGCCGGTGAACGCCCCGATCGCCGCGCCCAGCTCCGCGGGCCGGCCGACGCCGTCGCCGCGCCAGAACGGCAGCCGCGCCGGCTCGCCGGGCGCCGGAATCACCAGCACCCGGTCGTGGGTGATCTCGGTGATGCGCCAGCTCGTGGCGCCCAGCGAGATCACGTCACCGGGCCGGGACTCGTAGACCATCTCCTCGTCGAGTTCGCCGACCCGCGAAGGCTTCTCGGAGTCCGCCGAGGAGGCCAGGTAGACGGTGAACAGCCCGCGGTCGGGGATCGCGCCACCGGAGGTGACGGCCAGCCGCTGGGCGCCCGGCCGGGCGGTCAGCGTCCCGGCGTCGCGGTCGTAGACGATGCGTGGACGCAGCTCGGCGAAGTCGGTGGACGGGTACTTACCGGCCAGCAGGTCCAGTGTGGCCTCGAACGCGCTGCGCGGCAGCGTCGCGAACGGGGCGCTGCGCCGCACGGTGTCGAACCAGCGGTCGGCGTCGATCGGCTCCAGCGCGCTGGCGGCGACAGTGTGCTGGGCCAGCACGTCGAGGGGGTTGGCCGGCACCTTCATCGTCTCGATCTGTCCGGTCAGCATGCGCTGCACAGTGACCGCACACCCGATCAGGTCGGTGCGGTGCTTCGGCAGCAGCACACCCTGGCTGATCTCGCCGACCTGGTGCCCGGCCCGGCCGATGCGTTGCAGCCCGCTGGCCACCGACGGCGGGGTCTCGACCTGGATGACCAGATCGACCGAGCCCATGTCGATGCCGAGCTCGAGGCTCGATGTCGCGACGACGGCCTTGAGTCGCCCGCTCTTGAGCGCGTCCTCGACCTCGGCGCGGGCTTCCTTGCTGACCGAACCGTGGTGCGCGCGGGCCAGCACCGGCTCGGCGCCGTAGGTCTGTCCGCTGCCCATCAGGTGTGCCGGCGCCCCGCCGGCGACACCGGGGTTGTGGGAGCCGAGCTCGACGCCGGCGCGTTCGGCGTGGATCTCGTTGAGGCGCGCGGTCAGCCGCTCGGCCAGCCGCCGCGAGTTGGTGAACACGATCGAGCTGTGGTGCGCCTCGATCAGGTCGACGATGCGCTCCTCGACGTCGGGCCAGATCGAGTTGTCCTCGAGGTTGGCCATGTCGGGCACCGGCACCTGCACGGCCAGATCGAAGGTCTTGGCCGCCGGCGGCGCGACGATCGTGGTCGGGGACGCGCCGGACAGGAATCGGGCCACCTCCTCGGGCGGGCGCACCGTCGCCGAGAGTCCGATTCGTTGCGCGGGCCGCTCCAGCATCGCGTCGAGGCGTTCCAGCGACAGCGCCAGGTGTGCGCCGCGTTTGGTGCCCGCCACGGCGTGCACTTCGTCGACGATGACGGTCTGCACGCCGGCCAGGGAGTCGCGGGCCGCCGAGGTCAACATCAGGAACAGCGACTCGGGGGTGGTGATCAGGATGTCGGGCGGTTTGGTGATCAGCTCGCGCCGCTTGGCGGGGGTGGTGTCGCCGGAGCGCACGCCGACACTGATCGCCGGCGGCGTCTGGCCGGTGCGCTCGGCGATGCGGGAGATGCCGGTCAGCGGCGTGCGCAGGTTGCGCTCGACGTCGACGGCCAGCGCCTTGAGCGGGGACACGTACAGCACCCGGGTCGAGCGGGTGGGGGAGGGTTCACGGGCCAGCCCGTCTATCGCCCACAGAAACGCCGCGAGCGTCTTCCCGGATCCGGTGGGGGCGATGACCAGGGTGTTGTCGCCATCGGCGATGGCGTTCCATGCTTGGGCCTGCGCCGGGGTGGGTTCGTGGAACGTGCCGGTGAACCACTCGCGCGTCAGCGCGCTGAAGCGGGCGAGCGGATCGGTGGTCACGGGCACCCATCCATGGTGCCTGCTGGGTCCGACAACTGCTCTGAGCAGGGGTGAAGTCGTCGAAAACGGGGGCTGCCGGCGTCCGTCGCGGCGTATTCTGAGCGCTGCGGCCCATCGGGCGCCCTCCTTCGGACGCCGTGGGACGCCACGGACGCGCGACCTCGTCGTGCGCTGGTGGATGGAGTGAGACATGCGATGGATCTGTGCACCGGTGGTTTCCGTCCTGCTTGTGTCGTCGGTGGCGCTGGCCCCCGTCAGCGGTGCCGAATGCTCCAACGCTGGGGCGACGACGATCTGTTCGCAGGGTGAAGTGCGCTCATCGGGCACCGGCACCGGACCCGTGGGCTCGACCGGGCCGTACGTGCCCTACCCCTGCGAGTGGGGCTACTACGCCTGCGACGACTTGTGGAACGTGGGCATCAACCTGGGCTTCAACAGACCGTGATGGGTCAACGACAGCGAATCAAGGAGAACGGCATGGCTGATGGGATGTCCACCCGGCGCGTGGTGGCCGCAGTGCTCGGACTGGGCGCGTTGTCGCTGGGCGTCGCCGCGCCGGCCGCGTCCCAGCCGCCGCCGAACTGCTCGTCGGCGGACCTGGCGGGGGTGATGACCGGGGTGCTGGCGTCGACGACGGGGTATCTGTACACCCATCCGCCGGTCAACGCCTTCTTCACCACGATCGGCGATCTCGATCCCGAGCAGCGGCGGGTGGCGTTGGCGGAGTTCCTCGACACGAATCCTCAGGTCAAAGCGGAGTTGCAGGGCATCCGGCAGCCTGCGGTGGACTTCCGCAACCGCTGCGGCCGCGACATTCCCGACCTCGGCGAGAGCTGATCCTCAGCGCGCGCTGAGTGCGACCGCCTCGGCCAGCGCGGCCGGGATCCCCGGCACGCGGGCGACCGCGTCGAGCAGGCCGTGCGCGCACAGGTCGGCGATCAGGTCGGCGTCCAGGGACGGGTCGAGCAGACGCTGACGGCACATCTCGAACGTGAACGCCAGCCAGCCGTAGATGGTGGCCCGGAGATCGCGCTCCACGTCGGCGCCCATCGCGCCACCCACCGCATCGGTGATCCGACCGATGATGCGGTTGGCCTGCCGGTCGTTGTCGATGTCCTCGATACCGCGCAGCACCGGGTCTGACCGGCCCATGCCCATGTATGCCGCCCAGGCGCCGTGCGGATGTCCCTCGTCGTACTGCAGGTAGGCCAGCACGCCGGCGCGCACCTGGCCGAACAGCGTCTGACCTGGCTCGGGCGGGGTGTTGGTGGCCTCGAACAGCCGCTCACCCTCGGCCCGCACCACGGCGGCGAAGAACGCCCGCTTGTCGGGAAAGTAGTGATACATCAGGGCCCGCGACACCCCGGCGCGCTCGGCGATTTCGTCGATACGCACCTCGTCGTAGGGCCGCTGGCCGAACACCTCGGCGCCGAGCGCCAACAGCTCGTTGCGGCGGTCGTCGGGTGAGAGTCGTCGTCGTGGTTCCCCCATGACGGCCATACTACTTGACACATGTACAACAGCAGCGGAGGCTGGGGTCATGTCCATCGTCGACGACCGGCGCGCGTTCCCCAAGTTGCCGCACCCGGGTCGCCGTCTGCCGCTCATCGGCGACGTGCTGTCCTTCGATGCCGACACTCCCTCCCAGTCGGCCATGAAACTGGCTCAGCTGGGGCCGGTGTTCGAGTTCCGGTTCCTGGGTGCGCGCTACGTCGTGGCCGCCGGATCCGACGCCGTGGCCGAGCTCAACGACGAGAGCCGGTTCTGCAAGCACGTCGGTCCCGACATCGAGGCACTGCGACTCCTGGGCGGCGACGGATTGTTCACCGCCTACAACGACGAACCGAACTGGCAGAAGGCCCACGACGTGCTGATGCCCGCGTTCAGCCAGCAGTCGATGCGCCGGTACCACGCGATCATGTTCGACGTCGCCGACGAACTGACTGCCCGCTGGGACGAGAGGCAGATCGTCGACGTGTCCGCCGACGCCACCCGGGCGACACTGGAGACCATCGGGCGATGCGCGGCCGGACATCCGTTCGGCGCGTTCGACTCCGAGGAACCGCACCCGTTCGTCGAGCACATGGTCGCAGGGCTCAAGGGGGCCGACCGGGTGGGAATGCTGCGCCAGACGTTCCTGCCGCGTTTCCTAGCGCGCCGCGCCGAGCGAGAAGTCCTAGGTCACGCCGAGGCGATGCACCGGATTGCCGACGAGATCATCGCCGAACGGTTACGCGAGGGGCCGGGCCGTCACGACGACCTACTCCAGCTGATGTTGCAGTCCGACCTCGAGCCGGCCAACATCCGCTACCAGCTGATCAACTTCCTGGTCGCCGGTCATGAAACCACCTCGGGCGCCTTGTCGTTCGCGCTGTACTTCCTGGCTCGGCATCCGGAGATCGCCGACCGCGCCCGTGCGGAGATCGCCGAGGTGTGGGGTGAGCAGCAGCGCCCGGACTTCGAACTGATCGCCAAGCTGCGCTACGTGCGGCGGGTGTTCGACGAGGCGCTGCGGCTGCACCCGACGGTGCCCGGCTACTACCGGGCCGCCCGCGAGGACACCTTGCTGGCCGGGGTGCACCCGATGCGCAAGGGCGACTGGGTGCTGGCATTGACGATGACGCTGCACCGCGACCCGCGCTGGGGTGACGATCCGGACGCCTTCGATCCGGACCGGTTCGCGCCCGAGAACGTCAAGGCCCGTCCGGCCGGACTGTACAAGCCGTTCGGCACCGGGCCCCGGTCGTGCATCGGACGGCAGTTTGCGTTGCACGAGGCGGTGCTGCTGCTGGCGGTGCTGTTGCGTCGCTACGAGCTGATCCCCGACCCGGACTACGAGTTGCAGGTCGCCGAGCGGCTGACCCTGATGCCCAAGGACTTCCACCTCACCCTGCGCCGCCGTTAGCCGCTGGACCTTTGCACCGCGAGCGCTGGGCCTTGCACCGCGAGCGCGCGGGTCTGCACACGACACACCGCGAAAACGTGGCACGCAGCGCGCGCTCACACCCCGCGAGTGAGTACTTTCGGCCCTTTCCGCCACCCACGCCCATCGCCACACTGAGCGGTATGGACGATGGCGAGCAGCACTATCACGGCGTTCTCGACGAGCTGCGGCCCGAACACCGGGCGCTGCGGCAAGCGATTCCGGAGGTGTATCAGGGCTTCAACGCCATCAGCGCGGCGGCCCTGTCCGATGGTGCGCTGAGCCGCAAGGTCAAGGAGCTGATCGCGATGACGATCGGCGTCGTGCACGGCTGCGACGGGTGCATCGCGTCGCACGCCAAGGGAGCGGTCCGGGCAGGGGCCACCGAGCAGGAGGCCGCCGAGGCGATCGCGGTGGGCATCATGATGCACGGCGGTCCGGCGACCGTCTATGGGGCGCAGGCCTTTTCGGCGATCCGAGAGTTCTCCGCCGAGACGGTGACGACCTAACCGTTGCGTAACGTCCGCTGGTAGCGGCGCATCCCGGCGATCCACCGGTCGTAATCGGCACCCTTGTGCCGGTACATCTCGAGCAGCTCGGGATGGGGGAGCACCAGGAACCGGTCGGCGCGCATCGCCTCGAGCGTCGCCGTTGCGACGTCCTGGGCGCCGATGACCGCCGCCGAGTGTTCGATCGCCGACGCCCCGAGTCGGGCATCGGCGTCGTCGATGCCGCGGATGTTCTGCAGCAGAGGCGTTTCCACGCCCAGCGGGCAGACGCAGCTGACCCCGATACCGTCGTCACCGTAGGTGATCGCCAGCCATTCGGCGAACCCGACCGCGGCGTGTTTGCTCACCGCGTAGCCCGCGGCGCCGAGCTGGGTCAGCAGGCCCGCGGCTGAGGCCACCGACACGAAGTAGCCGCCGCCGATCGAACGCCAATGCGGCACCAGCAGGCGCGCGGCACGGATGTGTGCGCGCAGGTTCACGTCGAGGGTGACATCCCAGTCGGCTTCGGAACCCAGCGCGGGCGCCCCGATGACGCCGGCGTTGGCGACGTAGATGTCCACGGGTGCGAACTCGTCGCCGGCCAGCCGAAGCAGCGCTTCGATGTCGTCGGTGTCGGCGACATCGGACCGCAGGGCGATGGCGTGGCCGCCGGCCGCCCGGATGTCGGCGGCGGTCTGATGTGCACCGGCCTCGTCCAGGTCGCCGACCACGACCCGCACGTCTTGTTCGGCCAGTTGTTGGGCCAGTGCTTGACCGATACCCGATGCTCCGCCGGTGACGACGGCGACCTTGCCCGCGAGATCCATGTACAGAGTGTGCCTTCGCGCGCCACGAGCGCGCGGAGAATCACAGCGTGGAGCGGCGTGTCGTCGTGCAGACTCGCACGCTCGCGGGGCGAGCAGTTGCTCAGCCGAAATGCACACCCTGGGCCAGCGGCAGCTCCGAAGAGTAGTTGACCGTGTTCGTCGCGCGTCGCATGTAGGCCTTCCACGCATCCGACCCGGATTCGCGACCGCCGCCGGTCTGCTTCTCGCCGCCGAACGCGCCGCCGATCTCCGCACCTGAAGTGCCGATGTTCACGTTGGCGATGCCGCAGTCCGAACCGTCGGCAGCCAGGAACCGCTCCGCCTCCCGCACATCGGTGGTGAAGATGGACGACGACAACCCCTGCGGCACCGCATTGTTCAGCGCGATCGCCTCATCGAGCGTGTCGTAGGTCAGCACATAGAGGATCGGCGCGAACGTCTCGGTGTGCACGATGGCGGTCTGTTCGGGCATCCGCACCACGGCGGGTTCGACATAGAACGCTTCGGAGGCGCCGGTGTCGACGCGCTCCCCGCCGGTCACCTCGCCGCCTTCGTCGCGCGCCTGCTGCAGCGCGCCTACCATGTCGCGGTAGGCGGTCTCGTGGATCAGCGGCCCCACCAGAGTGTCCGAGGCGAACGGGTCGCCCACCGGCAGCTGCCGGTACGCCGCGACGATCCGCGACACCAGGTCGTCGGCGACCGACGAGTGCACGATCAGCCGGCGCAGCGTGGTGCATCGCTGTCCCGCGGTGCCGGCGGCGGAGAACACGATGCCGCGCACCGCGAGGTCCAGATCGGCAGCCGGGGTCACGATCGCGGCGTTGTTGCCGCCCAGCTCGAGCAGGACCTTGCCGAAGCGTTCGGCGACCCGGGGGCCGACCTGCTTACCCATGCGTACCGATCCCGTGGCGCTCACCAACGCAACCCGGGGATCGTCGATCAGGCACTCGCCGACCTCGCGGCCGCCCAGGATCAACCGGCTCACGCCCGCGGGTGCGTTGACGTCGGCGCAGGCCCGCTCGAGCAGCGCCTGACAGGCCACCGCGGTCAGCGGGGTGAGCTCCGAAGGCTTCCACACCACGGTGTCCCCGCACACCAGCGCGACGGCGGTGTTCCACGCCCAGACCGCCACCGGAAAGTTGAAGGCGGTGATGACGCCGACGACGCCGAGCGGATGCCAGGTTTCCATCAGTCGGTGCCCGGGCCGCTCGGAGGCGATGGTCTTGCCGTACAGCTGGCGCGACAACCCGACGGCGAAGTCGCAGATGTCGATCATCTCCTGTACCTCGCCGGCGGCTTCGGAGGTGATCTTGCCGGCCTCGATGGTGACCAGGGCCGCCAGCGCGGATTTGTGTTCGACGAGCAGTGTTCCGAGCCGTGCCACCAGCGCTCCGCGGACCGGCGCCGGGGTCACCCGCCACGCCGAAAATGCTTCCGCTGCTTGGCCGATCGCCGCCTCGGCGTCGGCGGGCGTCGATTCGGGGACGGTGAACAGCACGTCTCCGGTGATCGCGGTGCTCGCAGGCAGGCCCCCTTCGTTGGGGCTGCCTAGTTCGATGGTCGCGCCGACCGAAGCCAGTGCGTCGCGGACGCGCGAGCGCAGGTCGTCGGCGGTCGGCAATGCGGTGGACACGGCGGTGCTCATGGGTGGCTGGCTTTCTGGTCGGTGTGATGGGGCTTGTCGGCGCGGGTCCGTGCGGTGCTCGGATACAGTGCGCCCATGGGCGACGGCGAACTCGACGAGATCGACCGCACGCTGGTTCGCGAGTTGGTGGCCGACGGTCGCGCGACGTTGGCGCATCTGGCCTCGACGGCCGGGTTGTCGGTGTCGGCGGTGCAGGCGCGGGTGCGACGGCTGGAATCGCGTGGGGTGGTGGCCGGATACACCGCGCGCATCAACCCCGAGGCCGTCGGCGCCATGCTGTCGGCGTTCGTCGCGATCACCCCTCTCGATCCCTCTCAACCCGATGATGCCCCCGCCCGCCTGGAACACATCCCCGAAATCGAGGCGTGTTACTCGGTCGCCGGCGAGGACAACTATGTGCTGTTGGTGCACGTCGCGTCGGCGCGCGCGCTGGAGGCGCTGCTACAGCGCATCCGGTCCGCCGCCGACGTGAAGACGCGCAGCACGATCATCTTACAGAAGTTTTACAGTGATAGGAGATGCGTGCCGG
>Ga0310345_10004160_pt1 | contig 13282 bp, 11 predicted proteins | sample HC15DNA20500_MG_FD_204667 | JGI IMG/M metagenome (GOLD analysis project Ga0310345, IMG submission 204667) | Marine microbial communities from station ALOHA, North Pacific Subtropical Gyre - HC15-DNA-20-500_MG | ecosystem: Environmental > Aquatic > Marine > Oceanic | place: Pacific Ocean: North... | reverse complement strand
GATCTTCTTTTCTGCTATTATTCTTATTGTTCCCATCTGTTTCTAACCATGAGGGATTAAATACTGCCATTCTCATTTCCTCGAATAAATCCATGTTATTGTTACTTGCAACACTGTCAGTGCCTAAACCAACTTTGATCTTTTTTTGAAGCATTTTATTTAAATTCATAAATCCAGTTCTTAACTTAAAATTTGATTTAGGGCAGTAGGCTACCGACACATTATTTTTTTTTAGAACATCATAATCAGATGCTTCTAATTGTATACAATGTACTAGGAGCACCTTATTAGATAACAAGCCAAGCCTATCGAGGTATTCTACTGGTGTACATCCCGGTACCTTCCATTCAATACCTCTATTCACTAGTCCATCACTAATTGGGCCAGTTCCATACATGATAAGATTAGTCTCTTCAATTGATTCGGCTATATGGATACAAACTGGCATTTGATGTAATTCTGAAAATTGATTAATCAAATCAAAAAGAGTTGGACTTACCGTGTAGGGTGAATGAGGGGAAATACCTAGTGTTAGCCGTGATTTAAAAGTTTCTATAGATTTTGATTTATTTTTATTGAAGTTAATGATCGCCTTCTTATGTCGTTTTAATTTATTTTTCAATTCCTCCATTACTCTTGAAGCGTCACTATTGACAGGCGAAAACATTTCTTGATAAATAATTCCCCTTAATCCACTCTGTAAAAACGCATCAAGAGCTGGTCCTAGGTCGACCACATCTCCTAATGTCGTTACTCCTGAACGAATCGCCTCGCAAGCACCTAAGAGGGAGGAAATACCTATATCCTCGAGGGTTAGGACTTTATACTTCACATGACTTATTTCCTTAATCCAATCCCAAAAGCCTAGATTTTCAAGATAACCCCGTAAAATTGTTAACTCTAGATGTGAATGAACATTTATTAATCCTGGGAGAATTGCCGATCCAGGATATTTATAGACAGTTTCATTGGGATATTGATTCAAGATCCTAGATGCCAAGCCAAAATCCTTGATCTTATTCCCTTGAATAACAATAGTCACATTGGAGATTACTTTTGAAGTAATGGGAAGAATCCATCGAGCAGAAAGGATCATAGATCAATAATGTCTTGGATGAATGGAACTAAATGATACACGAATTTTGAACGATCTGAATCACTTGAAAATGAGGTTATGCAATTACCATTTTCGAAAGATGAGATCATTAAGTTTCTAAAATCAGTCTGTAGAGTTTGACTAAGTACAGCATTTTTCTTTCTGAGAAATCCAAATTTAGATGGTACAGGAACCTTTATAGAAGTCAGTGGAATATTAGCAATATACTGATCATCAAAGAGCCGAGTTTTAACACGTTTACTATTCAAATACCATTCTGCCACTAAGCGATCAGTTGGTAATCTCCCATGAATGTCACTAGTGCTTGGACCATAAGCGTTTCTTATATACCGTCTGCAAATAACTCCAAGGCTTTCTAAATTAAAATGAGCGTTTTGAACTTCCAGAGGGTCAAATGTCCATTCAATTTTACAGAATCCTTTTTGAAGAGCATCATCTCTTTGGGCAAGTTTTAACATTTTTCCAATGCCTCTGCCTTGAAAATCCTTTCTAACTCCTAACATCTGAGAATGTAAAAAGGGGTTGCCATTTTTAAATGCAGGCAAGGCGTTGACAAAACCTATAACCAAATTCATCTCATCAACAGCACCTAAAACTTGTCCTCCAATTTTTGGAATTAGAAGTAAGGTTCTCAAGGGTAGAATGTCTTCGTCAGACCACCCCCAAGTACCTTTTTGAATTTCTATGCATTGCCGTATCTCAGCTAAAGATTTTAGAGATTTTATTGTTACATTTAGTTTTGACATAAAATCTATATTATTGCCTAGGCACTTCAACTTCTGCACCATGCCGTTCGGCCGACGCATAGGATGCATACATAACTGCTACTACATCTTGAGCCAGCTCACCTCCACATTGGGGCTCTCGATCCTCTGCTATACATTCCATAAAGTCTTGAAGTTCCTGCGGATATCCAGTCATCCAATCCTCATCAGGAGAAGGATAGTTCCATCCCTGTTTAGTCCCTATCTTTTCAACGATATAAACATCCTTTAACTGATCTTCTTTGGGATTAAATGTTGTTAAGGAATCGGTAGGATTAATATTGCAGCGACTCCGATGATTATTGGCCATTACTTCAAGCCAGTTATGTACTCCACCTAATACAATCTCAGTTGAAAATATATCTGCAACCATACCATCATCGAATGTTAAATGAATTTGACCATAGTCTTCAACATTAAGATAATCAGATCTTAAAAAGCCTTTGTTTTGATAACTACTTAACTGAGTAATGTTATGAACTCGAGCGCTAACAGATAAGGGACGTAAAGGTTGACCTAACCGTACCCTTCCCTCCTCTCTTTTGAGGTATAAGGCTGCTGTTAAGGGATGACAACCTTTCCCAACAATTGATCCACCTCCGGCTTTTGACCAATCACCATATGCTGAAGAGTGGGAACCACTGTGGGATTCTTCACCTAACATCCAAAGAATTTGACCCTGACTAGAGCAAAGAATCTCTCGTTCCTTTTGAACAGATGGAGCATACACCCAATTTTCAGCATACATCAGTTTTCGTTTGGCGTTTACCCCAGCTTCTCTAATTCGATAAGCACTAGCCATAGCTTCTTTCATCATTTCTTCTTTAGGAACCTTTGCTGGATCAAAATTTTGCCCCATAGATCCAAAATAACCGGTGAGAGGCTTCTCAATAATTACATGCTTACCGGCCTTAAAAGCCCTGACCCCAATATCTTCATGAACATATGCAGGGGCACAAATATCAATAACATCTACACTATTAATTAATTCCTCCAAGGAGCTTGTGGATGATACAGAGTTTCTTTCTGCAAATTTCCTAGATGATTGAGGGTTCTGTGAAAATACACCGACAACTTCGACGGGAACTCCATAAATTCGCTTATAACACTTATAATGAAACTCAGCTGCAAATCTTGCTCCAACAATTCCTATTTTAATTTTTGAATTCATCAATTGTACCTTTACTCTTGAAAGAACGACTTCCCTGACAATATTTAGATTCGTACTCTACACTCTTCGAAGTTTCACGCATTATTCCAATGTTCTAGATAATTACTTATTCGTTCAATAGCAACCTTTAAAACCTCTTTCTTAGCTGCATAACAGAGCCGAACCGATCCTTCGCCCCCTTTTCCAAACGCTGAACCTGGAGCTAGTCCCACTTTTGTTTTTAAAAGCAGGTCCTTACAGAAGGCAAAGGAATCAGTCAGTCCATCAATTTTAGGGAAAAGGTAAAATGATCCAGCTGTATCCGGAAGAGTAATTCCATGGATATTCCTGAGATTTTTTTGACAAAAGCTTAGATTACTTCTAAGTCTTTCCACCATCTTCTGAAGGATAGCCTCACCGTCCTTAAGGGCAACCTCTCCAGCCTTTTGTGCCATTGCTGGGGCGTGAGATATTACAAATTCATTTAGATCAGTAGCCCTACTAACCAGGTCCCTTCTGCCAACTAGCCATCCCAGTCGCCATCCCGTCATGCAATAACTCTTTGAAAATGACTGAACAACAATCACAGCATCATTTCGATCACATTTTCGTAAGATTGAAGGAGCGACCTTCCCTCCATAATACAAACGTTCATAAACTTCATCTATTAATAGCCACAATTTATGTTTTCTGCAAAAGTTAAGAAGATTTTCCTGATCCGTATCAGAAGCAACCCAACCTAGAGGATTTGATGGCGATGTACAAATAAGGATTTTAGTTCGGGAATTTAGGTTAGACCCTAAACGATCAAAATCAATTTCATACTGTCGTCCCTTAAGAACCATCGGGATTTGTCGTGGCACACCATTACACATTTGGACTATTGATGAGCCATTGGGCCAAGCCGGTGTTAACAACAACGCCTCATCTCCAGGATTCAAGGCACAACGTATCGCAACATTAAGAGCCTGAACTCCTGAGGCAGTAATAACAATCTCAGAAGCAGGGTCAAGGTTTACCTTATGAAGTTCAAGATACTTTTCTGAAAGAGCCTGCCTAAGACTTGGCAATCCTGCATTTTCTGTATAAAACGTATAACCATCTTCAAGTGCCTGACTGGCTGCTTTCCTTATGTACTCTGGTGTTTGTTCATCTGACTCTCCAAAATAAAGTTTTAAAACATTTTTCATATTAAATGCAATGTGAGCTAACTCACGAATTCGTGAAGCTGAAACTGATAAAACCGAACTTGCTAAAGGGGTTGGATACATAACCATAGGCTTAATTTCCACTTTGAGTTCATTGCATAAATTCAATAATTAGAAAATTATGTTCCTAATTTTTAAGAACCTCAATCCACTGGCAATATTATTCTAAAACTTTTACATCTATTCTGAAATATCATAAACCAAAATCTGCCTATGCCATTTCATTAAAAGAAACGCCAACTAAGGAACTAAGAATTAAATTAGAAATTTAGTTTTAACGAATGTTTGGATTTAATTGAAATAGACAAGAGGCTGTGATAAAAGATTCCTTGGGGCGCTATGGTGTAATTGGCTAACACGCCGCCCTCTCAAGGCGGAAAGTACGGGTTCGATCCCCGTTAGCGCTACCATCACTCTCAATGTGTAAACGAAAGTTAGTTTACAGTATTCTCCACTACATCAATCCATGTAAGCTTGCAGGACTTCACTGACCATGAACACATCTTTTTCTTTTATGGATTGACATATTAATGATTACAAAGTTTCTACAAACAATGAAATTTTCAGGATAGTACAGCCTGAGAAAAGCACAACACTTTTTAATAGGATTTAAAGCTGATTTTAAGATTTTTCGAAATGCTTATTTAAGAATTTGAATATTCCATTCAAGTTAGGCTAAATCAAGATAGCATCTAAACTTTCTTTGGATTATTCTCGTTTATTTAGAATATTAGAATAGTGGTTACGCTATTTTTTTGATTACTTCTCTTTCTTGTTTGGGAATCTTAGGGTCATTGTCTGAGCGATTTCGCTGACTACTAAGACCTTCATACACAAGACCACTAACAGTAACGGCATTTTTTGTGAGAAATTTAATCCATGCCCACCATGTCATCTGCGGAAAGTAAATTCCACGAAAAAGCATCCTTGCAACAAAATGCATTATCTTAAACCCATAGGGCTTTTGGGATTCTTTTAGCCAATCTTGAGATTTTTTAAAAGCTTTAGGACTATAACAATGTTTCCATGCCTGCCTTACCTCTTCCTCAGCCTGGTCAGCAGAAATTCCTTTCGGAATATAAGCTGCTTTAAATGCTTTGAAGTCTAACCAATGTTCTGGCCTAGTTAGACGACCCTCACTTTTTAGGCGATCGTACAACGGTGTTGCTGGATAAGGAGTTAGAATCCCAAAAACTGGGAGGCCAGGAGGCCATTCGTCTATTTGGTCATATGTTTTCTTCGATACACCTTTTGTGTCACCCTCCATACCAAAAATAAAAGAGGTGATAGCATAAAGATCATATTTAGCCAGCAAACTCAAAATCTCAGCATACTCATCGGGTTTATTAAACCCTTTCTGTGCAACCTTAAGGCTCTCTGGATCTATCGACTCAAGTCCCATAAAGATCCATTTTCCTCCACTTTCTGCAATGAGTCTGACTAATTCTTCATCTCGCAATAAATTCATACTAATCTGTCCAACCCAGGGAACACAGGCATCCTGAGCGATCATATCTCTCAATAAGGACTTTGTACGTTTCCGATTAATTGCAAAATTGTCATCAATAAAAAAAACACTGACCATCGCATTTCTTTCTTTACCTATAGATTTGAGCCGCTGCAATTCGTCAATAATATTTTGATTATCTCGAAAGCGAATTTGATCTCCAAAAAATCCAGTTACAGTACAAAATTCACATCCATAGGGACAACCTCGACCAGACTCAACAGGTACAACATACACTTCATCGTATTTTAGTCCCATCAACTTCAGCACTTTTTTAACCTTACCAGGGACAAACCGCATTAGATTAAATAGTGAAAGATCAATTTTATCCCACTCTACTTGAGGATAATTACTAAGCGAGGGTTTAACATCCTTTCCATCAATCTCCTTAGGTTTATAGGTTTGCTTTAATTTACCTTGGGCAGCATCATCCACCACTTTAGACCAGGTATCATCAGCCTCACCTAATACCACTGCATCAGCATACTGTTGATGGCCAGTTAAACCCAGAGGTTCTCCTGGAACTTCAGTAACATGAGGACCACCCATAACAACTTGAACACTTGTTTCACTGCGAATTTCTTTTGCCATCAGGTAAGCCTTCTGGGCCATCCTTGTCATAAAGCCCATACCCACCAGCTCAACTTTATTCTCAACAATAAACTCTACTAATTCATTAGCAGTGTAGTGTTTGGTATTGCCATCAATAATTGTAACCTCATGACCTTCGGGAGTAAGTCTTTGCAGCACAAAGGGCCAAAGCTGAGGAACGAAGTTATTAGTCACTTGGTTATCAGGAACATATAGTAAGATATGCATAGTTTTCCTTGGGGTCTAAATAATATATTCAGCTGAACCTCGATTGATTTTCTAAACCTAGAAAAATCAACCTGCAATTCTTATCATATTGCTGGTGTATGGGTTAATAAAATAAAATCAATTATTATTCTGGGGCGGCCTTCCAAGTGCCATGATATTTTAAACTACATGGAATAATCAATCTAAGTTTTGTTTAACCACAGAATTACGATACGCCATCTAGAAAGAATAGTGGAGGGAAACATGCAAAAGGTCAAAAGAAACAAGGCAAAAAAGTATGCCTTTGATTGGAGAGACACTCCAGTGATTTATGTTAAACCGGAAGAAAGCTTTGAAATTGAAACATGGGATGCAAGTACTGGATATTTCCAAAGCGCTCATGACAAAGCAATTCCTAGTTTGAGACCAGGTTTCGATAAAACTCCACCTTTAACAAACCCAATCGGAGGACCAATTTTTATTGAAGGAGCAAAGCCTGGCGATTCATTGGTTGTTTGCATTGAAAACATAACCGTTGATACCTACTCCTGGACTGCTATTGGGCCAAACAGGGGGCCTTTGGGAAATTCAACTTTATGGCCAGCTCTATCCAGTGAGTATACAACTAAGATATTCCAGCATTCTTCCGGTCCAAGTGGAACGACAAGAGATGGGACTCTTCATTTTAGCGATAAAATTGAATGGAGTATTACACCTTTTGTTGGGACTATTGGTGTTGCAGCAGAAAGGGAGGTTTCTTCTAGTGCGGATGGTCAAGGGGACTGGGGAGGAAATCTCGATATACGTGACGTTGCTCCAGGAAATGAAATCTATCTCCCAGTTTATCATGATGGGGCTCTATTATATCTAGGGGATGTTCATGCAAGTCAAGGTGACACTGAATTCACAGGTTCAGCAGCTGAAACAAAAGCCACTGTGCGATTACACTTGAAGATTCTCAAAGGAATTAAAACACCATGGATGAGAATTATAAAACCAGATTCAATTATTTCAATTTATGCCTATAGGCCGTTAGAAGTTGCTGTTGAAACCGCGACTGTTCATCTTATGAATTGGCTAACACAAACGTTCAACTTTAAGGCAGTTGATGCTTATGCTCTAATCACAACTTGCCCGGACTTTAGGATAAATATTTATCAAATGGTTAGACTAGGAAACTTAAACTATGTTGCTGGTGCAGAGATTCCTAAATCTTACTTGCAAGAATAAGTTTTCAGTGCTCAAGGTATTGATTAACTTCATAAATCTGTCTTCAACAGTTCGTCAATCTTCGCAGCCATAATAAAATCATTTTGGCTAAGGCCATCTATTTTGTGTGTGTATAGCTTTATGTCAACCTTTCCCCATGAAAGATTTATATCCGGATGGTGCCATTCTATTTCAGCCAAGTTACCAACCTTATAAACAAACTCCAAGGCCATTCTGAAATTCTTAAATTTGAAGCTTTTTAAAATATGATGTTCCTCGATGACCTTCCAATCTAATATTTGATCATTTAATTCTTTAAGAGGGGTACCTGTTAATGGGGAAATTCCACCCCTACAAGGAACACATTTTTTTTCAGTTAAACTACCTGAGTCTGAACGATTCATGGGTATTCTCTTTTTTTTCTTTCATTATTATGCGATCAATACTACGGCATAGGCAGCACAGGCTTCAACTTTTCCAATTGGCCCTATACCTTCATGGGTTGTGGCCTTCACAGAAACTACAGACTTCTCTACTGACAAGGCTTCAGCAATATTCATCCTCATATCCCTAACATGAGGTGCGATTTTAGGAGACTCAAGAACAACCGTAGAATCAACATTAATGACTTTTAACTGTTTTTCCTGCAATAGTCTCGTCACTTTCTTCAATAACAAAAGACTCGATATATTCTTATATTTTGCATCATCATTGGGAAAGTGATTACCAATATCTCCTAATGCTGCTGCTCCAAGAAGGCCATCGCAAATCGCATGTATCAATACGTCAGCATCTGAGTGCCCTTCTAATCCATGTGGAAAAGGAAGTCTAACACCTCCTAAAATTAGGGGGATATTAGGAGCAAATTTATGAATGTCGTATCCGAAACCGATTCGAGGGTTCATAAGTAATAGTAACTATTCTTAAATAACAGTCCAGGAATAGATCATATCTACTGATTCTATCGTATTAGCATTAAGGTAATAAAATAAGTTTTACCAATCCTTCTCCATACCATTATTTATCTAAATTTATTGCCTCTGATAAATATGTTTTATCTATGAGAATATCAATTACGGAATCTGTCTAACAAAAGAATACATCCTATTAGTTCGAGAATTATAAAGAAGTCTATCCTTTATTATGAAATTATAATGACTTTACAAAAACTTCAGCTTAGAATATTTAAAATACCCTCAGACAGTGGGAACCAAACAATGAAAATTCCAATTCAAGTAACAATTAATGGCGAGAAACGAAATGACAACGTAGAACCTCGACTCCTATTAATCCATTATATTCGAGATGTCGTCGGCCTTAAAGGTCCTCATATAGGATGTGAAACATCAATCTGTGGCAGTTGCACTATAGAATTAAATGGAAAGATTGTAAAATCTTGTAGCCTTTTGGCCATCCAAGCAGACGGTCAACATATTGTTACAGTTGAAGGTCTTGCTAACGACGGAGAATTGCATCCAGTTCAAGAGGCTTTTTGGGATGAACACGGTCTCCAGTGTGGCTTTTGCACACCAGGCATGCTTATGACTGTGAAGGATATGCTAACCAGGAATCCTAATCCAAGTGACCAAGAGATAAGAACCGGCCTAGAGGGTAATTTATGCCGTTGTACTGGTTATCAGCATATTGTTAATGCAGTTAAAACGGCTGCATCTAAGATGGGAGGATGAACGATGCCTACAACAATAAAAAAGAAACACGAAGCAGTCGTTGGTAAACGTATCCGTCGAAAAGAAGATCCCAGACTACTTACTGGTACAGCCACTTATGTCGAAGATATAGAATTACCCAACATGCACTATGCTTCTATTTTAAGAAGTCCATATCCAGCAGCCAAGATCAAAAACCTTGACCTAGAAACTGCTCTTCAGCATCCCAAAGTGGTAGCTATTTTTACTGGAAAAGATATTTCGGATTTAGGGCCTGTTCCTTGTGGAATTTCCCTCCCCGACTTACGAATTCCACACCATCATTTACTCGCTCAAGAAAGGGTGTATTACGTAGGGCATCCTATAGCTGTTGTTGTAGCAAACGATAAATATGCTGCAAGAGATGCCGTTGATCTAATTGAAATTGACTTTGAGCCGGGACCTTCTGTTTCCGATCCAGAAGAGGCTTTAGATGAATCCGCTACACCTGTTCATCCTGAATACAAAAATAACGTTGCCTTTACCCACCACCAAGAGGGTGGTGATGTGGATGCAGCATTTGCTGAAGCTGATGTTGTTGTAAAAGAAAGAATAATTAGCCAGCGCCTTATTCCCTCTCCTCTTGAGCCAAGAGGCACCGTCGCAACATGGAACTCAGGGGATAAAAAACTGACAGTATACAGCTCCACTCAGATTCCTCACATCTTACGCAGTCTTTTGTCTTCGGTACTAAATCTTCCGGAAAACAAGCTCCGAGTCGTAGCTCCCGAAGTAGGTGGTGGCTTTGGATGTAAATGCGAGCTTTATCCTGAAGAAGCACTAGCAGGTTTTATAGCAATGCAGCTTTGCAAACCTGTTAAATGGATTGCAACTCGTCGTGAAGATTTTCTGGCAACGATCCATGGACGAGGACACGTTGACTATTACGAGCTTGCTGCAAAACGTGATGGAACCATGTTGGGATTAAAAGTAAAAATAGTTCAGGACATCGGCGCTTTTCACATGCTCCTGACTCCTGTTATGCCTATTCTTTCTGTGTTGATGTTACCAGGACTTTATCGATTTAAAAATGTTCAGGCTGATGTAGTTGGAGCTTTTACAAATCGCATGGCAACCGATCTTTATAGAGGAGCAGGACGCCCTGAGGCAACTCATGGAATTGAACGAATGGTAGAAATTCTTGCAGCAGAACTTCAAATGGATCCTGCTGAGATACGAATGAAAAATTTCGTGCCGGCTAGCGACTTTCCTTATGACACTCCAACTGGTCTCTCTTATGATAGTGGTAATTACGCTGCCTTATTAGAAAAAACCTTAGAATTGGCTGATTACAATCAACTCCGCCAAAAACAGAAAGAGGCTCGAAAAGAAGGAAGGTTAATGGGTATAGGGCTTTGTACCTATGGTGAGATTTGTGGTTTTGGACCCTCACCAACACTACCAACTGGAGGATGGGAAAGCGCAACGGTTAAGATAGAACCCAGTGGTCATGTTACGGTCATGAGTGGAATTTCTTCCCATGGACAAGGTGCAGAAACTAGTTTTTCGCAAATAACAGCTGATGAACTTGGTATTGATATTGACGATATAGTAGTCTTACACGGTGATACCGCAACGGTTCAACATGGAGTGGGCACCTTTGGAAGTCGAAATACAGCAGTAGGTGGAACCGCCCTTGTTCTAGCCCTTCAGGAACTTAAGGAAAAGATTGAACGGTATGGGGCAATGTTGTTAGATTCTGACGATGTTACCTATTCAGATGGCGGCTGTACCTGCAACAAAACAGGTAAAACGGTAGAATTAAGCGAAATTTCGGGTGCTAGTTACAACGCGAATACTTTACCACCCAACACACAACCTGGATTGGTCAGCACTAATTACTGGGAGCCTCCTAACTACGCTTTCCCATTTGGTGCTCATTTAATTGTTAGCGAAGTTGACCGTGATACAGGTGAAATTGAAATTAAGAAATATCTAGCGGTGGATGACTGTGGCAAGATTATTAATCCCCTCATGGTAGAAGGGCAGGTTCATGGAGGTGTCGCACAAGGTCTGGGGCAGGCACTCTACGAGCAAGTTGTGTACGATGAAACTGGTCAGCTGGTTACTGGTGAGTATATGGATTACGCCGTGCCTAAGGCTAGTATGATTCCTCATATTCAAACTGATCGAACAGAAACTCCCTCGCCAGTTAATCCACTAGGGGTCAAAGGTATTGGAGAAGCTGGCACTATTGCTGCTTCACCTGCAATGGTCAATTCAGTTGTAGATGCTTTGTCCCCCTTCGGAGTCAGGCATATTGATATGCCCTTGACCCCCGAAAAGGTGTGGAAATTAGTACAAGAAGGAGGTAAGTGATGATTCCACAAGAGTTTAGTTATTCAAAGCCCAATTCCTTGCTAGAGGCTATAAACTTAATAGCCCAGAATAAGGATGATGTTAAGTTACTAGCTGGAGGCATGAGTTTAATACCCATGATGAAACTTCGTCTCGCTACTCCTGAACACCTCATTGATCTTGGAGGAGTTGCAGAACTTAATAGTATTACTGAAAACTCGGGTAAACTACATGTTGGAGCACTAACTACCCATGATACATTAGTAAATTCTTCCCTTATCCAAGAGAAATGTCCTCTTCTTGCTGAGACTGCTAGTCACATAGGAGATACGCAGGTAAGAAATATGGGAACTATTGGGGGAAGCACAGCACATGCGGATCCTGCAGCAGATTATCCAGCAGCTCTTTGTGCATTGGATGCCCAAATAAAACTTGTAAAGAAAGAATCACAAAGAATAGTCCCAACCAGTGAATTCTTTGTTGATGCTCTTACTACGGTCCTAGAACCTGATGAAATAATTACTGAAATAATTGTACCAGTTGAGGATCCAAAAACAGGCACAAGCTACAAAAAACTCAGACAGCCTGCATCTGGCTTTGCAATTGTAGGAATTGCAACAAGACTACAACTCTCTGATGGGAAAGTAAGCCTGGTAAGAATTGGAGTTACAGGACTTGGGCCAAATGGATTTAGAGCAACCGAGGTAGAAAATGCTCTTCAGGTTACTGCCGCTACAGATGCTGACATTAACAAAGCTATCAGATTTCTTGATGGTGGGGTTGAAGTTAATTCAGATATTCATGCTTCTAGTAATTATAGGCGCCATGTAGCCCGTATCTACACCACCCGAGCAATAAAGACTGCCCTTTCGAGGGTTCCTTGTTAATAAACGGAACCTACCTTATAGCAACTAATAAGGAACATTGTTATCAATCTCTGCAAAACCCTTCAATATTAGAAAGTTGTATGCCCGGATGTCAGGAACTTATCAAAATTGGTCAAGATGAGTATGAAATGAAGATGAAAATGATGCTAGCTAGTATGTCAGCATTATTTAATGGCAAGGTTAAGATCTCAGATCAGTGTTTTCCTAATAGCTTTCGTTTAATCGTAGAAGGTATCGGTAAAGTTGGTTTTTTGAAAGGTGATGGGCTACTAAAGCTAACTACTCAGGGACTGGAAACCGTGGTAAATTATACAGGAGAGGTTCAAGTTGGTGGGACTATTTCTTCTGTTGGCAATCGGCTTTTAGATACCACTTCTCGGATGCTTATCAAGAGATTTTTTAGTAAGTTTTCAACCGTTCTTCAAAACACTACCTAAATTTTCTCAGTGAAATTTTGAGAGATCTGAAATAAAAACCCACCTGCCAGAGAAAGCACAGGTGGGTAACTCTTCCTTTAAACAGTAACTTTTACAAAAATTATTAGAAGCGTATATAAGGCCAACGATTCTATTAGGACTAGCCCAAGGAGTAGAACAAACCGAATCGAGGGCGCAGCACCAGGATTACGGGCCAATCCT
>Ga0310345_10004159_pt1 | contig 13283 bp, 11 predicted proteins | sample HC15DNA20500_MG_FD_204667 | JGI IMG/M metagenome (GOLD analysis project Ga0310345, IMG submission 204667) | Marine microbial communities from station ALOHA, North Pacific Subtropical Gyre - HC15-DNA-20-500_MG | ecosystem: Environmental > Aquatic > Marine > Oceanic | place: Pacific Ocean: North... | reverse complement strand
AGCATCCAGGTCCCTGATGGCGGCGCCCAGCCAGCCCTGGCTCCCCACCTTCTCCGGCTCAGCGGTGTACCAGATGTCCCGGGAACGGAAGTGGGATCTGTTGGGAGTGGGGTACCCGATGCCGTTGATGACCGCCAAGGATCCTTGGTCAAAGAGTTCCTTGATGGGTCCTAGGCTGGGATTGAACCCCACTTCCCCGTCGATCTTAAGGACTTCCTCTTGGGGAACGCCGATGTTGGACCGGAAATCATAGTAGAGTCCGTTGTTGTATGGCACCAAAGTGTTCAAGGCGTCGTTACCACCGTTGAGCTCGAGTATCACCAAGTTGCGCTCCCGGTTATTCGAAACCATATCCTGTCTCCTGACTTTCGCCTAGATTAAATGCTTTATTCGGTGGAGTCTAAAGTGGTCCGGCCGTAGACCTGAATTCGATGACGGCTGGTCTCGGTCACATAGAGCAGGCCATCTTTATCCAGTTTCACCGATACCGGAGACCAGAACAGCTTTTCGATATGTGCGGATTCTTCGTGGGGAGTCTTTACTGGGTAATCAATCTGCATATCGAGATTGGCGGTGGCCCGGGCCGCCGCTTCCTCTATGTTGATATTAAGGAAGTTTTCAGCCCACGGAGAAAGGGTGGCTTCCCCTCTCAGTTTTGCAACGAATTCGCCATGCGGACCCAGTACCTGGACTCGCTCATTGCCCCAGTCGGCGACATAGATGTAGCCATCGCAGTCTACCGCCACAGAGGACGGGCGTCGAAACTGTCCGTCACCGTCCCCCGACTCACCGAACTGCGCTAAATGTTTGCCCTCGGGCGAAAACTTCTGGATACGGTCATTCCCCCAATCGGCCACATAGACGTTGTCATCGGAGTCTGAAGTCACACCCCAGGGAAGATTTAGCACCTGATCTCCCAAGACCGCGAGGAAACGACCACTAACAGTGAATTTCTGCACCCGGTTATTGTATGTGTCGGAGACGTAGCAGTGGTCTTTGCTGTCGAAGGCGATGCCTGACGGGGTGTCCAACTCTCCATCTCCCGAGCCCTTGGCGCCCCAATGGGTCAGAGGATTACCGACTTCGTCGAAGACGGTTATGCGGCAAAGCGACTCGTCTGTCAGATAGAACCGGCCCTGGCTGTCGGTGGCGCCACAGCAAGGCCAGACAAACTGGCCATCGCCCTCGCCGTAGCCGCCGAAGTTGCCAAAATACTCGCTGTCCACGGTACAGATAGTGACCCGTATCCCTCTGGTCGTCTCCTCTTTACTGCGGCTGATTACGTACAGATTGCCGTTATTGCCGATTGCGGTGTCCACTGGGTAATAGAAGCCTCGACCCTCCATAGTGGTCATACCCATGGTGAGGCGGTACTCCAAGAAGTTGGTCTCTGTTTTGGTGGTCATACTCTATCCCGCCCTATCGTTTTCGGACCGTAAGCCAGTTAGGAACGCTGGAACTCCTGGGTGGAGGCTACCATCTGGAGGGCCTCCGCAATTTGCTTACGTCCATCGTCGTTAGACTCCTTGGGGCTCTGGGCTACAAAGTCTACCAGGACCTTGCGAGTCTTTTCGTCCACTATCACGGCCCCAATCTGATCCAAGCAGGCGTCAATCAGCCCTTCAGGAGTCCCAATCCGCACGATATCAGCACCAATTCGGTCAATCATGGCTTGGACGCCGGGTTTGTCCGAATCGCCGATCTGCTGGCTAGCAAAATTCACACGCTCGACCAAAGTGCCAGTGTCTAACCAATCGGTGCCTCGATGCCATCCCTCCACGCTGGGTGGGTTATTCAGAACCTGGCCCATGAAAGACGCCTGGGAGAACCGGTCCAAGATCTCGCGCCGGGGCCTGTCAAACTCGCCGGTCAACCTCAGGACCCCAGCTACCAGTTCCACTGGGCTCTTGACCTTAGTGCCCCAGCATTCTTGGGAGCGGAAGAAGTCGGAATTGAACAACTCCCGAAGCACCGCAGAGATGTCATAGTTACTGTCGAAGTAGACCCTCACTAACTGCTCTATAGCTTCGGGGTCCTTGGGCGGGTTGTAGGGCCATTCTGGCACCGGCGGTTCATCAGCCACGAAATAGCTGTAGAGGTGACGGGCGATGAACCGGGCAGTGGTCTCTTGCTGGCAGATGATGTCGATTACGTCTTCGCCGTTAAAGCAACCCCGCTGCCCTAAGAACTCCTTCTCCCGATCATCATGATCTTCCTGATTAAACTGGAAGTGCCAGGATATCCTACCGTAGGGCCAGTCAGAGTCTCTTTGGGATCGTAGCTCCATATATTCCCGGTTTGCGATGGTCCAGCCGGTAAAGGCCCTAGCGCACTCCTTGATGTCGTCTTCGCCGTAGCTGCCTACTCCCATCGTGAAAAGCTCCAAGAGTTCCCGGCCGAAGTTTTCGTTGATGGCATCTTTGTGGTTGTCTTGGTTGTCTAGCCAGATGATCATGGCTGGGTCTTGAGCCAGCCCTAACAAAAGGTCCCGGAAGCTGCCCATGCCCCGTTGGCGAAACATTCGGATCTGGTCAGAGAGGGCTTTGCCGTGAATCACCTTCGCATAACCAGTGGCGAAAATACCGTGCCAGAAAAGAGCCATCTTCTCGTGGAGTGGTGAGGAGGTGGTCGCCATGCGGTAAAGCCAATTTTCGCCCGGTGATTGAGGGCCCATCATGCTCGACAACTCCGGATGGAAACGGCGGACCAAGTAGTCCTCCATCCGGGTCTCTTCGCCGGGATTTAAAAGTTGTTCGACCGAGGCCTCATATCCGGCGGCCTCCAAGCCGTCCAGTTGTTCCCTTCTAGCGCCGAACCCAGCGCGGCGCATGAGGTGCGCTATGAGTCCAGTATTTTGGTTAATCATTGCAACTCCATCGATGAAAAGGAGCGGTATTAAGTCAAAACTGATTGATAATTGCCGTATTCAGATTTTAGAAGTGTCAAAACCTCGCGTCAAGGTAAGCCAAATACGATTTGACGCCGGCTGCCGAACAGTCGGGTACATTGACTTTGGCTGCTGAAACCAATTTCGTTAGTTGACCGAGAGCAATGCGGACGCCGGTATGGCGGAGTTTGAGTCTACCATGTAGCTCGGTGTCTAGCATCCTACCCTGCGTCCGTTCGGCTATGTAGTAAGGTAATGGGCGATGAGACTCCCTAGGTGAGTAACCCGCACATCGTTCGACAGGAAGTTCCGGTAACCCTTGTCGTGCTTCTTAGAGACCGTCTAAATCTTGGATGGTGATTCCCATTACTCCGATTTGGGTGATCAAGCAGATCTAAGGTCTGTCCATCCGTGATAGGATTCTTTTTCCACACCTCTAGAGTGTGATTATTTACCCAAGAAGGAGCCTTCAATGTATAAGGTTAGACGAGTATACCGAACCCAGCCAGGAGAGGCGCGAAACGTCGCTACACTAGTTTACCAACAGGCCAAGTTGTATAGAGACTCAGGACACAGAGGTGAGTTCACCGTCTCTTACAATGGATATACCCTTCCTGGTGAAACCAACATCGTGATTTTGGAATGGCAAGACGACAAGATAATGTCTCCGAGCAGGCCTGGTAACAACATTCCCCCAGAGGTGTTTGAAGCCGGCGCTAAGTACAGGCACCTGCTTGAAAGTCAGCACATCGAATTCTACGAAATGGTAGACCCTTCTACCATAGATGGTTAGTCTCCTTGATTGACTTAACGTCAACCACAAATCTGCGGCCCCTACCAAATTAAGCAGTATGATGAGAGACGAACTGCTGGGTAGAGATATTTTCTATCCATTTAATATGCGGTGAAGATGTCCACCAACAACTGCAAACACACCTACAACCGCATCATGTGCCACAACTACCAAGTGGACAAACCGCCAGTAACAGAGGCTACACCGCCATCAAGTCCATCCATCTTCTTGTAAATCTAACATGGCGGGCGGTACAAACATCAGGGACACGTTTGCATACAGCGAGTCGATTTGACGTGTTCATGATGTCATTTTATAGTTCGAGGTAGCCTAAGCGCCTCAAATCAAGGGCAATCAGGTTAATTTACCAGTAAAAAATTATGGAGAGCCCATGAAATATGACGTTGTTATCGTCGGCGGAGGAGCTGCCGGATCGGTGTTGGCCAGCAGATTAGCGGAAAACCCAAATACATCGGTCCTGTTGTTGGAAGCCGGGCATGATTACCCTGATACAGACAACCTTCCTGACGAAATAAAATTCGGCAACACAAGCTTCGCAGAATCCCCAGAGTCGGACCACAACTGGGCCCTACGGGGAACGATCACCGAGGAGCAAGGTGAGATACACGTAGCACAGGGCAAGGTGATTGGCGGCGGATCGTCCATAAATGGACAGGCTATGCAGAGGGGGCTACCTGAAGATTTCGACTCCTGGTCTGCTATGGGCAACGATGAATGGGGTTACACAAAGGTTCTTCCATTCTTTAGAAAGTCGGAGCATGACCTCGACATTAGGGATGACTTCCACGGGACCGATGGCCCGATACCTGTGAGGCGGCGCCAAGCAGGTCCCTGGCCAGATATCCAAAAAGCTTTCCACACAGCTTGTTTGGATACGGGCTATGGCTCAGTCTCAGATACCAATGGCCCCAACCCCGCGGGAGTTGGGGTGTGGCCTTCAAACAACCTAGACGGCTGGAGGATGAGCGCCGCTATCACTCACCTGAATCCCATGCGCCACTGTCTGAACCTTACGGTGAGAGGAGAGGTTTTCGTTCGGAAGGTATTGATTGAAGACCTAAAGGCCGTCGGCGTGGAAGTCGAAAGCGGGGGCGAGGTTTTCAACGTTGAAGCTGACCGTGTTGTGCTGAGCGCCGGGGCTCTCAAGTCTCCGCACCTGCTGATGTTATCGGGGATCGGCCCCAAGGACCAACTCCAAAACTTTGGGATACCGCTCGTTCACGAGCTCTCAGGAGTGGGCCAGAACCTAATGAACCATCTTAGTGCCCAGATCACCTTCAAAGTTAAAGACGGGCTGTCCCTGCACGGTGATGTAGATGCGGTGCACTTCGGTCTGCACTACACATCCAACGGCTCTAGTGAAGTTAATGATATGTTGCTCAGGACTACCCCTATGGTGGACCAAAGGCCGGAACGCGTCCCAGGTTTGAGAACCAAGTACCTGAATAACGACGTCTCACCTGACAGAGTAGCGCGATTGTCAGTCACTCTAGGGTTACCCGACGGCTCCGGATACGTCAGGCTTGCATCTGCAGATCCGTCAGTGCAACCTTCTTTCAATTATTGTTATCTCCAGCATCCAAATGACCGGCGTCGGGTTCGGGAAGGAATACGGATGGCGACGGAATTCCTTAAATCCGGCGCATATAAAGACGTGTGCGACTACCGACTCCATCCCACAGATGACGTTCTGGCTGACGACGACGCTTTGGACCTATATATACGCCAAACCGTTGGAACAGCCAGGCACGTGTCCGGGACGTGCAAGATGGGACCTGATTCCGATCCGATGGCGGTCGTTGACCAATACTGCAGCGTCAAGGGATTAAAGGGGTTATCGGTGGTAGATGCTTCGATAAAACCCAAAATCACAAGGTCAGGTGGGAGCCACGCTACGGTCCTCATGATGGCAGAACGTGCCGTTGAATGGATTGCGGCGTCTTGAAGCCAACTGGTCTATGTATGGAATTTATGGTTCAAGACGGGGCGACCTATCAGTGGTACAGTAAACATAGCCCGCTACCGGGTGGATGAGACGACAAGGTCGGTGACTCATCACACTTGGGATTATCCCAGGGCGTCTACATTATTAGACTCGCCTGCCATCTTGTACAACCGGGGAGGCAGTACGATCCGTGGCAGAGTGGTAGATGAGACAACCACCACAACCGAGGCGCGAGCATTTACAGTTACATCAAGATGCTAACCCATCTATCTTTTGAAATTCCACACCAGGCAAGCAGAGGCCCCGCCGATATTAGCGTATGATGCCATGTCCTCAGTTCTGCCCAACTGGCGTTCCCGGTTAGTGAAGCTGATTCCCTGCGTCCACTTGAAGGAATATCCATACTGACACGGCCAATAAACCGTCTCGATGGACTTGCCAAGCTTATCCCGAGCTTACGGAACAAAATGGAGGAGAACACTGATGCATTGCGGAGTGATGGTCACCGGTTACAACCAAGGTGACTGGGATCGTCTGATGGCGGAGGACTATGGCCGCCCACCGACTGTCCCAGATGCTAAGAATATGGATGACACGCTGTATATGGGGGAGTTGGTTGAGCCTCTTGGATTCGACTCGATCTGGGCGACCGAGCATTACGGTTCCGCCTATTCAATGCAGCCGAACCCTTTACAATACTTGGCTTACTGGGCAGGGCGAACCAGCCGAGTAGATATGGGAACTGCGGTGATAGTCGCACCTTGGTGGAATCCTGTACGACTAGCCCACGAGATATCCATGCTCGACGTTTTACTAAAGGGACGTCACCTGCACCTCGGCATCGGCCGTGGGATTTCGCCACACGAATACGCTTCCCTCGGTTACCCAATCGAACAATCCCACAAGTATTTTTATGATGTGATCAACGCCATCAAGGCAGCCGACGGTGCGGAGCGCTTTGAGTTCCATGGTGAGGTGTACGATATACCGCCGACCAGCATCCGGCCTCAGGCTCGCCATAAGGGTGAACTGACCAGGAACATCAAGGTGGCATTCACCACAGAGGCATCGGCAAAACTAGCCGCCGAGAACGGCCTTGGCCAGATGTTTGTCGCCGGCGATGACGTGGTGGAGATGACCAACAAAGTACGCCGATTCAACACGATTCGGAGCGAACTAGGTCTCCCTCCGGACCAGCCGACCACCCTTTTATGGATGTATTGCGCCGAGACAACGGAGGAAGCTGAAGAGGGTTGGGTCTATTTCCACAACCAGCTCACCGCAGCACAACACCACTACTTCGAATGGAACAACCCTGGCTATGACGGCATCCATGGCTATGAAGAATACCTCACTCGTCAAAACGCCGACATAAGTACGGCGGACGCTGGCCTTGCGGCACGCCGCGACACGCAGCCCATCGGGACCCCAGATGAAATCATAGATAGGATCAAAACGCTACAACAGACCATCAGCCTAGAAAAGGTTGTGATTCACATGTTTTACGGTGGGATGCCGCGAGATAAGGCCGAAAAAAGCCTCCGGCTCTTCGCCGAAAAGGTCCTCCCAGAAGTACAGGGCATGCCCACTCCAATCAACCCCAAATCCCTAGCCGTCCCCGCGAGGTAAGGTGGACCGAACTTGGGTATCCGGCTACTCATAGTAACGCCCGCAAATGGTTTTATACTAGATGGGTGCCGGCATTCCAACAGGCTTTTGCAACACTCGCAACGTAGGCCAATAAGCCGATGGCGTAAGAATGCGAAAGATTTACTCGTCAGATCAAGTTTAATTCCGTATATCCGTTTTCAGCAACCTCATTGCAACGCATTCGATAAGACAACTGACTGCCTCTATAAATGGCGATTATCCGCTTTTGCCTACCCTCTAGGTTGCTATTGATGCCAGTCATCCAAGAATCTACTTGATTGGTTAAGAGCCCTTCACCCTGTTCCAATACGTATTCATGCCAGCTGGCAACCGCTTCGGGTGTAGCTTCTGCACGTGTCAAATCTCGTTCTTTCATATGCTGCATCAGGTCGGTTATCCATTCCACGTTGAACTCGATACTGCGGGGATTATTCCCTAAGAGTGCATGCGGCCCCATAATCATAAACAAATTAGGAAAGTTATCGATCTGAAGGCCGAGGAATGTCGATAACTCTTCCCGCCACCGATCTTTTAATCTGCACCCATCAACACCCACGATATCTATTCTGTCATAACTACCCAATATCGCATTGAACCCTGTTGCATAGATTATGAAATCGAATTCAAATTCTTTATCGGAGGTTAAGATCCCTCTCGGAGTGATCCTTTCGATGGGTGTCTCGTTGATATCTATGAGTTCTACATTGTCCCGATTGTAGGATTCGTAATAATTGGTTTCCAGAGGGACCCGCCTCGTCCCAAATCCATGATCTTTGGGAATCAGTTTCTCTGCCACCTCGGGATCATCCACACGCCCTCGAATCTTATCTGCCACGAAATCGGACATAACCTTGTTGGCTTCAGAATCTGTTGCCACGTCTCTAAAATTCCCTTGCCATATGCCGAAGCCTTTACTGGCGTACAGGTGCTCCCAAAATTCGTACCGTTCCTTTTCTGAAACTTCAAAAGTGCCCCTTGGATCGGCTGTATGTAAGAATCCTGCCCGTGTCTGAGCACAAAGCTCAAACATATCTTTATAGCCAGATCTGATTGCTTTCATCTCGTCTGGTTTGATGTTTGAGTTATGAAGAGGAGCACACCAGTTCGGACGACGCTGAAACACAGTGAGATGGCCGGCATATTTGCAGGCTTCTTGAATCGCTTGCACTCCGCTAGCTCCAGTACCGATGACTGCCACCCTTTTGCCTGCAAGATCCACCGGTGCATGGGGCCAACGGGATGTGTGAAAAGAATGTCCTTTGAACGATTCAATCCCCTCTATCTTCGGTAATGTGGGTTCAGAAAGGATACCGATACCTGTGATCAAAAACCTGCTTTTATAAACGCTTCCATCCTGCAATCGAATCTGCCAACTTCGAGTATCATCACTATAGTGAGCTGATCTGACATCACTTGAAAACCGGATGTCCTTGATCAAATCGAACCTATCGGCTACATGTTGGAGATATCTCAGAATCTCAGGCTGCGATGCAAAATGTTCAGACCAATCCCATTCGTCGAGAAGCTCCTGTGAAAAGGAATAGGCGTACGAGTAACTTTCGGAATCAAAGCGAGCACCCGGGTAGCGATTCCAATACCAAGTACCCCCTACTCCTGTACCCGCCTCGAGCAAGCGGACCGTCATACCTATCTCTCGTAATTTATATAGCTGATAGAGCCCCGCAATACCTGCTCCGATGACAATCGCGTCATAATCAAGGTTTATATCCGATGGAGGATGGTTGAAGGTTTCAGCCTCTTGTGTCATTCCACTTCCTAGCCGATATTTGTTGATATGGATTCCTATAAATATACCGCTGCTTCTGGCATTTCTCAATTCTTGAGAGCAATTCCTGGATTTAATACTCGCTAAATACCCTTTCTCTTCGAGACGAGAGCTTTTCGCGGCTAAAAGTAGCACGCTTGGCTAGGTTAGACCCACGACCCTTGCCGAAACAGGGCAATTGCGGTCAATGGAGAATTTAATGGGTCGGAGTATGGAGATTGTCACATGGTTGTCACGTATAATCGATCGAGCTTAACCGCAATGATTGGGGAATCTGAAAGAGCGTCAACCGTTCGGAGGCCCGGTATACTGTCGACGCTTCTGGAGAAGACATCTAGCGCCTGGCTACCACAGAATAGGAACAAGGGGGTCTGGTGCAAGGATAGGGCTGCGTATCGTGGCCCAAAATAACGCGTCCTGAACCTATCAGCGACGTACGGCACAGATAGATTTTGAATGTTTCCACCTTTAATCAAGTAATCAAGGCAGGGGGAACTTATGGCAGTTGAATTTTGGACCATGGGGCGAGGGACTTCAGGCGCTGGCAATCCGAAGTTCCTCGATAGTGCGGGTCAGGCAGCACGGGCCGAAGAAGTGGGTTACGACGGCATCGTCTACGTGGACTCCCAAAACCTTGCTGGTGATTGCTACATCGCGATGGCACTGGCTGCGCAAGCGACTTCCAGTATCAAACTTGGAACGGGTGTCACCAATTCATTCACGCGCCATCCGGCCGTCACAGCGTCAGCGATCGCAACCGTACAAGTGGAGAGCGGCGGACGCGCCTATATGGGAATCGGTAGGGGCGACTCTGCTCTGGCGCACCTAGGACGAGCACCGCATCCCGTGTCAGAGTTTGAAGACTATCTTATGCGATTACAAGGCTACCTGCGAGGCGAGGAAGTACCTTTCGAAGCTGGGGGTGACATCGACTCACTGGGGCTTGCGGATTACTCTGGTTCGAGCCGTATCTCTTGGATCGCAAGGGTCCAGCCTAAGGTTCCCGTCGATGTAGCTGCGACCGGGCCGAGAGTCATAGCTGCCGCCGCTCGGCATGCAGACCGCATTAGCCTCAACGTGGGTGCAGACATGGAGCGGATTCGCTGGGGAATGGAAGTTGCACGTGCTGCCCGAGTACAGTCCGGCCTCTCACCAGATATTTCTTTTGGCGCCTACATCTCCCTTGTGGTGCATGATGATCCGGAAGAAGCGATGAGAATCGGTGGAGGGAATGTCTCATTGTTCGCACGGTTCTCTGCGATGTATGGAACTGTTGTAGGGCCAGCCTCAGCTGGACAGCGAGAAGTACTGAAGGACATCCACAGCGCGTACGACATGCAACAGCACGGACGTGGCGCCGGCACGCAAGAGTCGGCTATCACAGGAGAGTTTGCGCGGAATTTCGGGATATTCGGACCTCCATCCCATTGTGCCGAACGTTTGTCAGAATTGATCGAACTGGGCGTGGACCGATTCATATTCCGCGGAACCCCCCTCGAGCCCGACAACCCTGACTCACGAGCCGCCGAACGCTTTGTCCAGGAGGTCGTGCCTCTACTTCGAAACTGAAGTCGCTTATAGGGAGAACAAGGAGGATATGAAGGCAGTTGTACCTACACACGGCAACTTCGAAGAAAATAAATCGCTGCAGATGGTGAGAAGTTTGTCCGGTAACGGCATGACTGACGTTGATGTTGGGCAATGCCAATCATGCTACGTCCTTCCTGCCCTAAAACGCTTCCACGCAGGTCAGCCTGGTACCTCTCTAATCTGGTCAACTGACGCCAAGTATTCTAATACCGCATGGTTGAACGCCACCGGTTGGTCCAGGTTGGAGAGATGACCTGCCTCGGGAATAACGACCAATTTAGATCCTTTGATCTTCTCATGGATAAACCGACAGGCAGGCAGGGCGCCGTCTTCCTGACCAGCCATCACTAAGGTAGGAACCTCTATCCCTTCTAGCAGGGAGGCGCTAAACACGGCGTTTAAGATCATGCGGGTACTGTGCGCATAGCCTACAGGATCAAGAGCTAAATACATCTGGCGGACGCGATTCTCCTGCTCGTTACCCAACAAGGCCGTTTGACTAATGTTGGGGTTGTTTTTCATAGCGAATTCTGCCACCGCCGACATACCCTCAGTCTCGGTTAAACGGATGATCTCTTCTCGCATCTGGCGGTTCTCTGGTGGTGTTTCTAAACCCGACGACGAGAACGAATCGAAAATCAACAGAGCTGCCACACGTTCCGGATGAAGGATTGCAAATCGAGTGGCGATACCTCCGCCCATCGATAAACCACCGACGTACGCTCTATTGATCCCGAGGTAATCTAGCAGACCCTCGAGATCTTGAGCGAATACCTCCTGGGTATATTGGTCGGAGTTTGGAGGAGATTCTGACTGTGCGTGGCCGCGGGGGTCCCAAACGATGAAGCGATAGGCCCGGGAGAATACTGGTATCTGTGGCTCCCATTCAGTGGTATTACCTCCTATGCCATATGCGAGCACCAATGGAAAGCCCGTGCCATGGGTTTCGTAATAGATGTTGATGCCGTTTATCTTAGCCGTGGGCATGTCTATCTCCTACAGTCAGTCCGATTCAGTGGGACCGATGTGCCCGGAGGTGTCTCGGACACGGTGGTCTCCAACGCTAGGATTAACAATGTCAAGCTAAGTCTTCTCCATCAGTTTTTGCTACACCCGGGATAAGAGACCGTCCGCCCCTCATTATCGGCCTACCCTGGGCTTCGTCTTCTGCCATGGCGGCAGCGGCACGCTCATTTTCAAGGATTTTGCTAACTACAGCATCTCCTGCACGTTCCCACGTGCCACGATTTTCGATAACGAACTTGTTCGACTCTCGATAATCATCTAGGAGACCATTGACTTCGGGCATCACGTAACGAGCGACCATGTCCCAGCTCCGAAGAGTGTCTTCACGATTCGCCCAGTCGTGGGCGAATCCAATCACACAACCGAAGCCTCCAGTTAGTTCGATCATGTCCCGTATCCTTGCAACTAGATCATCAGGGGTGCCAATCACAGCGGTACTCTCATCCGAAAACGCTACCCCATCTACTGCGTCATCTGGCGTCTTGTATATCACGCCATTGCCACCCGCAAGCGTACCGATGGTGTAATCGTTATTGTGCCGCATAAGGCCGTCCCGCGCTTGCTCACGGGCTTTTTGCCGTGTTTCGGCAATATGCCAATTGAGCACCACTCGCCAGTTCTTTCGGTCGACCGTATTGCCATGCTTAGTCGCAGACTCTTCGGCGAAGCTCCACTGCAACGGCAACGCTCTAATGCCATCCCGGGACAAGGTTCCTATCGACAACACACCAGTTTCGTGCTTGCCCGCCAATGTCATCCCGGAAGGACTAACGATAGAAGCGACGGCAAATTCCATGTTCTTCTGCAGTGGTTTCAGCTGCAACTTCGCGTCTCTTAGAGTGAACCAATCCGATTCGTAACTGAACCGCACGTCTTCCTCGAACAGGCGGCGGATTATACCGATCGCCTCGTCTTGCCTGTCACGCAAGAGCATGGGATCAAGGCCCATGGTATGTGCATCAGACGGTAGAGCCCCAGGTCCTGACCCGAATATCACTCTGCCCCGAGATTGATGATCCAACTGGACTATCCGCTGGGCAACCATGAATGGATGGTGGTAGGGTAATGAAACTACTCCTGTGCCCAGCATGATTCGGTTCGTTCTCTCCGCAGCAGCAGCGAGGAAAAGTTCAGGGGACGCTATGACTTCCCAACCTGTGGAGTGATGCTCTCCGCACCAAAATTCGTCATACCCCAACCGTTCGAGATGTTCCACAAATTCTAGGTCGCTCTGGATCTGCAGCGTCGGGTTCTCTCCTATCGGATGGTGTGGTGCAAGGAACGCACCTAAACGCAGATTGGCCATGTCCTCTCCTCTAAGGTCTAATCTTTATGAGATCTAGCTTAGCCTCTTAATCGTTGCTTGGCGATTCCTACAAGCGGGCCCCATATCGCCCAATGTCAGACCGAGATATCCTCGGTCCACGACGAAATGACATCACCTTCCAGAGAGGGAGGACTCTATGAAGCTATTGAATTCCATCCAATCATGCCGTAGAACTGCCAGTGTTCGCTGGCATGCCCCATGAAAACTCTACGTGCGAAGATAATCAGATGGGTTATAAACTGGCCGGACCTATATGTT
>Ga0310345_10004158_pt1 | contig 13283 bp, 10 predicted proteins | sample HC15DNA20500_MG_FD_204667 | JGI IMG/M metagenome (GOLD analysis project Ga0310345, IMG submission 204667) | Marine microbial communities from station ALOHA, North Pacific Subtropical Gyre - HC15-DNA-20-500_MG | ecosystem: Environmental > Aquatic > Marine > Oceanic | place: Pacific Ocean: North... | reverse complement strand
CATGGACCAGCTCGGCCGAGACGAAAAGCAGGCTGCGCCCCCCCCCGACCACACGGCCGGTCGCGGTGACGCCGCCATGCCGCGCCGGGCCGACGAAGTCGATGTTCAGCGAGACGGTCAGGAAGGGCTGGCGGCCGCTGTCATCGACGGTCAGGCTGGCGGTGGCGCCCGCCGCGCTGTCCAGCAGCATCCCCGCGATTCCGCCATGCAGCACGCCGTGGCGGTTGGTGTGGCGCTCGTCCAGGACCAGCCGGCAGCGGGCGCGGCGGTCGGGCTGGCCCACGTCGAGCACATAGCCGACCATGCGCTGCGCGCCGGTCTCGCCCTGAATGATGCCGCCGTCGCTCATGCCGCGCTGGCCGCGATGAAGCGTTCGAGGTGATGGTCGCTGTCGCCGAACCGCGCATCGGCGGCCAGCAGGCGGCGGGCGAGGGGGGCCAGCTCGTATTCCTCGGTCATGCCGATGCCGCCATGCAGCTGGATGGTTTCCTCGGCCACATACAGCGCGACCCGGCCCAGCAGCGATTTCGTCGCTGCGACATGGCGGTCGCGGTCGGCGGTGTCGAGGTTCCCGGCTAGGTTCCACACCGCCGAACGCGCCTGCTCGACCTCGGTCAGCAGGTCGGCCATGCGGTGCTGGAGCGCTTGGAACGAGCCGATCGGCCGGCCGAACTGCTTGCGGGTCTTGAGGTAGTCGGTGGTCAGCTGGACCGCCTTTTCCATCGCCCCCAAGGCGTCGGCGCAGACCGCAAGGATCGCCGCCGCCAGCGGCCGGTCCAGCAGCGCGGCATCGCCGATGCGGCGGGCGGGGGTATCCATTAGCGTCACCTCGGCCGCGCGGCCGCCATCCATCAGCGCATAGCCGCGCAGGCCCAGCCCCTCGGCCCCGGCCTCGACCAGCCACAGCCCGTCTGTAGCCCGCACGATCAGATGCGTCGCATCCTCGGCCCCCGGCACCAGCGATTTCTCGCCGCTCAGCCGCTCGCCCTCGGCGCGGGTCGAGACCTTCCCGTCATAGCGCTGACCGGGTTCTTCCAGCGCCACCGCGATGCGGGCCTCGCCGCTGGCGGCGGCCTCGGCCAGATCGGCCTCGCCCGCGGCGGACAGGATGCCCGCGCCCAGCACCACGCTGTCTAGCAGCGGTGTGACGGCGGCGGCGCGGCCAAGGGTGCGGAACACCATCAGGATGTCCGGCCCGCTGCCGCCAAAGCCGCCCGCCTCTTCGGTCATCAGGGCAAGGCCCGCGCCCAGTTCGGACAGGGCGGCGGCGTCCCCGCCGCGCTCCAGCGTGCGGGCGAGGCTTTCGCCCAGCATGGTCTGTTCGTCGGTGAACCCGAAATCCATGACGCGTTTCTCCCCTTAAAGGCCCAGCAGGGATTTCGCGATGATCCCCCGCTGGATTTCGTTCGAGCCGCCATAGATCGACAGCTTGCGGTTGTTCAGATAGGCGCGGGTCGCGGCTGCCGCCTCGGGCGGGCCGGGGGGCAGGTCGTCATTCGCGCCCTCCAGCGCCTCGGAGGGGAAGGCCAGCGCCCAAGGGCCAACCGCGCGGCGGGTCAGGTCGTTGATCGCCTGCCGGATCTGCGTGCCCTTCAGCTTCAGCATCGAGCTTTCCGCCCCCGGCACCTGCCCGGCCGCCGCCTGCGCCAGCATCCGCAGGTTGGTGGTGGCCATGGCCATCAGGTCGATCTCGATCTCGGCCAGACGCGCGGCAAAGAGCGGGTTCTCAATCAGCGGCTTGCCTTGGGCCTGCTGCGCCCGCGCGACGCGCTTCAGCGCCGCGAGGCCCGCCGTGGCGAAGCCCACGCCGGCGATATTAGTCCGCTCATGCGTCAGCAGGTATTTGGCGTAGGTCCAGCCCTTGTTTTCCTCGCCCACAAGGTTTTCCGTCGGCACCCGGACGTCGTCGAAAAACACCTCGTTCACCTCGGGCGTGCCGTCCAGCAGCACGATGGGCCGCACGGTGATGCCGGGGCTGGTCATGTCGATCAGCAGAAAGCTGATCCCCTCTTGCGCCTTGGCGGTGGGATCGGTCCGCACGAGGCAGAAGATCCAGTTCGCGTGCTGGCCCAGCGTGGTCCATGTCTTCTGGCCGTTGACGATATAGTCGTCGCCGTCGCGCACCGCCGTCGTCTTGACCGAGGCCAGGTCCGATCCCGCGCCGGGTTCGGAATAGCCCTGACACCACCAGTCCTGCCCGTTCAGGATGCGCGGCAGAAAGCGGTCCTGCTGTTCCTTGCTGCCGAATTTCTGCAGCACCGGCCCCAGCATGGCGATGCCGAAGGGCAGGACGCGCGGGGCGCTGGCCAGCGCGCTTTCCTCGTCAAAGATGTGGCGCTGGATCGCGGTCCAGCCGGCGCCGCCGAATTCGCGCGGCCAGTTTCCGGCCAGCCAGCCCTTTTCGTTCAGGACCGCATGCCATTCCTCGATCTCGGCCTTGGTCAGTTCCTGCTGCAGCCGGACCTTTTCCGACAGCCGCGCGGGCAAGCGGTCCTGAAGGAACTGGCGGACCTCGGCGCGAAAGGCCTGGTCGTCGGGCGAAAAGCTCATGTCCATGGTGGTTCCCCTCAGAAAATCTCGATCAGGCCGGCAGCGCCCTGGCCGCCGCCGATGCACATGGTGACGACGCCCCATTTCGCGCCGCGCCGGCGGCCTTCCAGCAGGATGTGGCCCGCCATGCGCGCGCCGGTCATGCCGAAGGGGTGGCCGATGGCGATCGAGCCGCCATTCACGTTGAAGCGGTCCGGGTCGATGCCCAGCCGGTCGCGGCAATACAGCGCCTGGCTGGCGAACGCCTCGTTCAGCTCCCACAGGTCGATGTCCCCGACCGTCAGCCCGGCGCGTTCCAGCAGGCGGGGCACGGCGAAGACCGGGCCGATGCCCATCTCGTCCGGCTCGCAGCCGGCGACGGCAAAGCCGCGAAAGGCGCCCAGCGGGGTCAGCCCCTCGCGCACGGCCAGATCGCCCTCCATCACCACCAGCGCCGCCGCGCCATCGGACAGTTGCGAGGCGTTGCCGGCGGTGACGAAGCGGTCCTCGCCCTTGACCGGCTTCAGCGCGGCCAGCGCCTCGAGCGTGGTCGAGGGCCGGTTGCATTCGTCCATGGTGAAGGTGACGTCCTCGTTCCGGCTCTCGCCCGTGGCCTTGTCCAGCACGGCGCGGGTCACCTCGATGGGGATGATCTCGTCCGCGAACAGCCCCGCCTGCTGGGCGGCGGCGATGCGCTGTTGCGAGCGCAGCGCGTATTCGTCCTGCGCCTCGCGGCTGACGCCATAGCGTTCGGCGACGATGTCGGCGGTGTCGATCATCGGCAGATAGAGGTCGGGCTTGTGCGCCTCGATCCAGGCCTCGCGCGAATGGCGGGGCGGCGGCTGCACCAGGCTGATCGATTCCACGCCGCCGGTCAGGATCGCCTGCGCGCCCTCGACCTGCACCATATGCGCGCCCATCGCCAGCGCCTGCAGCCCCGAGGCGCAGAAGCGGTTGACGGTGGCGCCCGCGATGCTGACCGGGAGGCCCGCGCGGATGACGATCTGGCGGGCGATGTTGCCGCCGGTGACGTATTCCGGATAGCCGCAGCCCCAGATGCTGTCCTCGATCAGCGCCGGGTCGATGCCCGCGCGTTCCACCGCGACCGAGGCGACGCGGCCGCCCATGGTCGCGCCATGGGTCAGGTTCAGGCTGCCCCGGCCGGCTTTTCCGATGCCCGTGCGGGCGGTCGAGACGATGACCGCGTCTTTCATGTCGCGTCCTTTCCAGTGTTGGCGTCGGCAAATCTCTCGCCCTGATCCGCAAGCCGGTCCAGCAGCGGCGAGATTTGCCAGAAATAGGGGTCTTCGGCGGCAAAGCGGACGACGTCGGCGCGAATGGGGTCCAGCCCCTGCGCGTCGGCCCAATGCATCGGCCCGCCCTTCCAGCGCGGAAAGCCGTAGCCATGCAGCAGCACCACGTCGATGTCCGAGGCGCGGGCGGCGATGCCTTCGTCCAGGATCTTCGCGCCTTCGTTCACCATCGCCGCCATGTACCGGGTCTGGATTTCCTCGGGCGTGAAGCTGCGCGGGGTGATCCGCTGCTCGCGGCGGATCTCGTCCAGCGTCGCCTCCATCTCGGGGTCGGGGCGGCCCTGCGGGGACTGGTCGTCATAGATGTAATAGCCGCGCCCGGTCTTGCGGCCCAGACGGCCGGCCTCGACCAGACGGTCGGCAAAGACCGGCACCCGCTCGCGCGGGTCGCGCGTGGGCGCCTTGCGCTGGCGCGTGGCATAGCCGATGTCCAGCCCGGCCAGATCGCCGACCTGATAGGGCCCCATCGGGAAGCCGAAGCCGACAATCGCCTGATCGACCTGATAGGGCGAGGCGCCGTCCAGCACCATGTGATCGGCTGCAGTGCGATAGGCCAGCATCATCCGGTTGCCGATGAAGCCGTCGCACACGCCCGAGCGCACGCCGATCTTGCCCATCCGCTTGGCAAGTGCAAAGGCGGTGGCCACCACGTCGGGGGCGGTGTCGTCGGCCACCACGATCTCCAGCAGCCGCATCACATTGGCGGGCGAGAAGAAATGCAGCCCGATCACGTCCTGCGGGCGTGCGGTCGCCTGCGCGATCAGGTTCACGTCCAGATATGAGGTATTCGTCGCCAGCACCGCGCCGGGACGGCAGATGCCGTCGAGGGTGCGGAACACCTCGCGCTTGACGTCGAGATCCTCGAACACCGCCTCGATCACCAGATCGACCTGCGCCAGCGGGTCATAGCTTGCGACGGCGCGGAAGGCCTGCGACAGCATCCGCTCGCGCGCCTCGGCCGCCAGCTTGCCGCGCTTGACGGCGCCGTCCAGCATCCGGCCGATGCCAGCGGCTGCCTTGTCGGCCGAGGCCGCATCGCGTTCGACCAGCGTCACGTCCAGCCCTGCACTCAGCGCCGCCGCCGCGATGCCCTGTCCCATGGTGCCGCCGCCGATGATGCCGACGAGGTCCAGACGGCGCGGACTTACGCCCTTCAGATCATCCTGCTGCGCGGCGCGGCGTTCGGCGAAAAAGGCGTGGATCAGGGCCGCGCGCTCGGGCGTCTGCATCAGGTCGGTGAAGGCGCGGCGCTCCAGCGCCATGCCTTCGGCAAAGGGCAGCGCCAGACCTTCGACGGTGGTGTCCAGCGCGCGCATCGGGGCGACCTGCCCGCGCGCGGATTTCGCCAGCTTGCGGCGCGCGTCCTCGACCGCCGCCGCGTCCACCGCGGGGGCGTCGGCGTCGGCCAGACGGCGCGGCCCCGCGCCCAGATCCAGCAGCCGCCGCGCCTCGGCCGCGCCCGCCTTAACGGGGGCGGTCGCGTCGGCCAGGCTGTCGATCAGCCGCAGTTCCAGCGCGCGGTCGGCGCCGATCTGACGGCCCGAGGTGACAAGTTCGATCGCCGCCTCGACCCCCACGACGCGCGGCAGGCGCTGGGTGCCACCGGCGCCGGGCAGCAGGCCCAGGGTCACTTCGGGCAGGCCCATCCGCGTACCCGGCACCGCGACGCGGTAATGGGCGCCCAAGGCGACCTCTAGCCCGCCGCCCAGAACCGTGCCGTGCAGCGCCGCGACCACGGGCTTGTCCGAAGCCTCGATGGCGGCGATGACATCGGGCAGGCCGGGCGGCACCGACGGCTTGCCGAATTCCGAGATATCGGCCCCGGCGATGAAGGTCCGGCCGGCGCAGAACAGCACCGCGATCCGTGCCTCGGGGTCTTGGGCCAAGCGGTCGATGGCCTCGGCCAGACCTTGCCGGACGGCTGCGGACAGCGCGTTCACGGGCGGGTTGTCGACCTCGATAAAGGCGATCTCGCCGTCGCGGCGATAGGTGACGGGCGTCTGTTCAGCCATGGTCAGGCCTCCATGCGGATCAGGCCGGGGGCCTGTCCAGTCAAGCGTTCCAGGGTGCGGACGGCGGTGGCGAGCTGCGGCCCGACCTCGCTCTCCATCCGCTCGATCGGGGCCTCGCGCGGCAGCGCGCCGCAGGTAAAGACCACCGGCTCGGCCAGATTGCCGCTGCGGAAGGGCACCGAGACGGCGTTATACGCGGCCGAGGTCCAGCCGCCGGCGGGGGTCGAGACAAAGCCGCGCTGCGCCAGTTCGTCATGCGCCTGCGGCCGGTGGTCCATCATCGCGTGCAGCGCCTGCGCGTCCGGCAGAAGCTCGTCGGCGATGCGCTCGATCTCGGCCGGGCTGGTCGCGGCGATGAAGGCGCGCCAGGACGAGAAGGGCTGCAGGGGAATCCGCTGCCCGACCTCGAGCCAGATCGAGGCCACGCGCCGCGGCCGCCATGTGCGGATCAGCACCAGCTTGTCGGCGTCGCGCACCGCCAGCACGACCAGCGTCCCCGTCTCGTCGGCCAGATCCTGCATCAGATCATGCGCCGGCACCAGGAAGGACAGCGAGGCCGCCGCGACATGGCCGACCGCGACCAGCGTCGGTCCCGGCCGGAACCGGTCGTCGCGGGGCGACTGGACCAGATAGCCCAGCTCGCGCAGGGTGAAGGTCAGCCGCGAGACGGTCGATTTCGGCAGGCCGGTGCGCTGCGCGATCTCGGCATTGCTCAACCCGTCATCGGTGACGCGGAAGGCGCGCAGAACCGACAGCCCCCGGGCCAGGGTGGTCGCAAAGCGGGGATCGTTCTGCTCGGTCATCGCCTGCCTCACAAGCCGTTCGGGATCAGGGTCGAGATGGCGGGCACCAGGATCAGGATGGCCAGCACCACGATATCCATCGCCAGGAAGCGCATCACCCCGGCAAAGATCTGGTCCACGGTGATGTCGCGCCCGGTGACGTTGCCGATGACAAAGACGTTCAGGCCCACAGGCGGCGTGATCAACCCGATTTCCAGCAGCTTGACCACGATCACCCCGAACCAGATCAGATCCATGCCCAGATTGTCGACCATCGGGATCACGAAAGGCAGGGTCAGCACGATGATCCCCACCGGGTCGAGGAACATGCCGAGGAAGATATACAGCACCGAGATCGCCACCATCAGCAGCAGCGGCGACAGCCCGGCATCGGCCACCCATTGCGACACCATCCCCGCCGCCCCGGTCAGCGCGACGAAGGACACGAAGATCTTGGCGCAGGCGGCGATCAGGAAGATGGCGGCGGTCTGGATCAGGCTTTCGCGGATCGCGACCCACATCGAGCGCAGGCTTAACGAGCGTTCGGCGAACCCGATCAGGATGGTCAGCAGGACGCTGACCGCCGCCGCCTCGGTCGCGGTGAAGATGCCGCCATAGATGCCGCCGATGATGACGGTGAACAGCACCAGCGCCGGCCAGGCCGACACCGCCGCCCGCAGCCGCGCCCCCCGGACCAGCGGCGTGGGGTCCACCGGCGCCGCGGACGGGTCGCGCGACACCCACCAGAAGACGACGATGACATAGCCCCCCAGCGTCAGCAGACCGGGCAGGATACCCGCCAGAAACAGCTTGCTGATCGAGGTCTCGGTAAAGATGCCATACAGGATGAACAGCACCGAGGGCGGGATCAGCGACCCCAGCGTGCCCCCCGCCGCGACCGAGGCCGTGGCCAGCCTCGGGTTATAGCCCAGCCGCAGCATTTCCGGCACGCAGATCCGCCCCATGGTCGAGGCGCAGGCGATCGACGACCCCGAAATCGCCGAGAACCCGGCGCAGCCCATCAGCGAGGCGACGCTGACGCCTCCCGGCACCCGGCGCAGCCAGACATTGGCCGCGTCATAGATGCGGGTGGTGATGCCGGTGTGATAGGCGATGTTGCCCAGCGCCACGAACAGCGGGATCATCGACAGGTCATAGGAATGGATCAGCTCGAAAAAGCTGTTCACGACCATGGACGAGGTCGGGTTGATGGCGCGTTCCGGGGCAAAGCTGCCGCTGCGGAAGGCATAGATCAGAAAGGTGCCCACGGTCGCCACGCCGGCCAGCACAAAGGCGATCGGCACGCGCAGCGCCAGCAGCACGATGACCATTCCGAAGGCGACAAGTCCGATGGTTGCTGGATCCATCTCAGACGGACTCCTCTTCGGTGTGGGTGGTGACGGTCCCGGTGCGGCGCAGTTCCAGCGCGTCTTCCAGCGCGACCAGCGCCAGGCGGATCGTCATGATCACAAGGCCCAGAAGAAAGGCCAGCTTCATGGGCCAGCGCGGGATGCCCAGAAGACCGTCATAGAATTCGTTCGACCGCCACGATCCGGCGAGGTTGCGCCAGCTGGCATAGATCAGCGGCAGCACGGCCAGCAGCGCGATGATCCAGCCGAACACGATCAGCCGGCCCCGCATCCGCGGCGACATGCGGTCGGTGACGAAGGTCACGGCGATATGGGCGCGGCTGGCCGTGGCCGCCGCCAGCGGGAATACGATGGTGGGGATCATCAGCTCGCGGACGATGATGACGATGTCGGGCACGCTCCAGCCGAAGAACTGGCGGCCGATCACATTGGCGCTGATCGCCAGCGTCAGCGCCAGGGTCGAGACGACCGCGAATTCAAGCAGGATACGTTCGATGGCCTTCATGGTCGCACCTCCGGGTCCGGTCGGACGGGTTCGATCAAGGGACGGCCGGGGCCGATGTGGGCCGGGCCGGCAAACGGGCGCGCGTGGGGATCGGCGCGCCCGCTTCTGTCATGTCAGGCGGGCCTTAGTTGGCCTTGGGTGCCCAAGGGTAGCCCTGCTCGTCGCGCTGCTTGGTGTATTTCACGATCAGCGCGGTGTATTCATCCACCAGCCCTTGACCATCGAGACCCGCGGCATTGGCGCGCTCGATCCACTCGCCGACATATTTCTTGCCGCCTTCGGCCAGACGCGCGCGATCCTCGTCCGATATCTTCAGGACCGGAGTCCCCTGATCCTCCAGAATCTTGACAGAGCGGGCGTTGGCGTCGGTCAGGATGCGGGCGAATTCATCGGCCAGCCCCTCGCCCGCGGTCATGATCGCGGTCTGCTGCTCGGGCGTCAGCGCGTCGAAGCTGTCCTTGTTCATCATGATGCCAAGGGCGCCGATCTGGCCGAAATCAAGCTCGGTATAGCTGTCGAAGACCTCGTCGAACTTCAGCGCCTCGACCAGATAGGGATAGGTCTGGGTGCAGTCGATCAGGCCCGTGTCCAGCCCCTGAAACGCCTCGTAAACGGACATGTCGACCGGGGTCGCGCCAAGGTCGTGGAAGACCTTGCCATAGGCGCCGACGCCGCGGATCTTCAGGCCCTTGACGTCGTCCAGCGACTCGATGGTCGCGCCCTTGCATCCGACCTGCACGGCCGAGGTGGTATAGGTGCCGACATAGACGAGGTTCTGGTTGGCCAGATTTTCGCGGATCTGCTCGTTCTCGCGCATCAACTTGTCGGTGGCGCGCATCCCGACCCACGGGTCAGGGTTCGTGATCGGCAGGTCGGCCAGCCCGTAGGCGACCATGTCCTGCGGGAAATAGACCCCGATGACCGAGCCCATATCCGCGACGCCGTCACGGATCGACTGGACCGCGACCTTTTCGGAAAACAGCGCGCCGCCCCAGTTCACGTCGATGGTGACTTCGCCCTTGGTCTGTTTGGCGACCTGATCAACGAACCACTGGGTCGCCTCGGCGCGCACGCCGCGGTTGGGTCCGGCTTCGCCGTAGATCAGCGTGGCGGCCATCACCGCGGACGACGCCGAGCAGAGCAGCCCGACGGTCAGGAAACTTGTCCTCAGAAAACGCATGGTTATTCTCCTCCTGTTTCAACAGATGGCACACTGTCCCAGATAATGCAACACTCTTGCGCCGCCTCAAGCGAATTTGCGAGAGTGGCGGTGAGGATTCGCAGAGAGGAAAAAGATGCGTGTTCACCCGGGCGAGGGAGGGCTTCGTCTTCATTTCCGGCCACGATGTCTGTCTCTGCTCCGGCCGGCTGCGAACGCCTGCTGTCTGATGCCCGTCTGAATGCAGGCTTTTCCCATGCCCGAGCGCTCTGTCCGCATGCTGGTCGCACAGGGCTGCATCATCGTCGTCGTCCTGGCGTCCTTTGCCGGCATCTTCATCCACTCTGCCGCCATCGGCCTGACCGCCGGCGCGGCGCTGGCGGTCTTTCTTGTCCTGTGCTGGCGGCAGTTCACCATCGCCACGTGGTTGACCGTCAGCCTTTGCGTCCTGCTGCTGGCCGCGGCGATGCTGCGCGGCATCGACATCGAGACGCTGTCCCGGGGGCTTGAGCGGATGGCCTTCCTGGCGGCGCTGCTGGCGCTTCTGGGTGCGTTGCGGGTGGTCGCCTCAGAGGCGCCCGAGGTCGTCCGCGCCGGGCGCTATCTCACAACGCGCCCACCCGGCCGGCGCTATCTGGCGATGAACTTCGGCGGCCATGTCTTCGGCGTCCTCATCAATCTCGGCGGCATCGCGCTGCTGCTGGACATGACGCGGCGGTCGCTGGAGGAGACGAGCGCCCATCTGCCCCCGGACCTGCGGGAATGGAGGCTGCGCCGCATCACGACGGCCGTGCTGCGGGGCTTTGCGCTGGCCCCGCTCTGGTCGCCCATCGGGCTTGGGCTGAACGCCCTGCTGCTGGCAATGCCCGGGCTGGAATACGCCGACATCGGGCCTGCGGGGTTGCTGGCGGCGGCGTTGTTCCTGGCTTGGGGCTGGTTTCTGGACTGGGCGGGGGCGCCGCGCATCCCGCTGACGTCGCGGGCAGCCCCTCGACCGGATGCCGCCGACCGGGGCGGGGTTGCGCTGCTGGTGATGCATGTGGCGCTGCTGGCTGGGCTGGTCTTCGGGCTGCACGCGGCCACCGGGCTGCAGTTCCAGCAGGCGCTGCTGATCGCCGTGCCGGGCTACAGCCTGGCCTGGGCGGCGCGGATCGGGCGCGGCGGTCCGGGCCGCGCGGGTGCCGCGATGCGCCGCGCCACCGCCGGGACGATCCGGCGCTTTCCCCTGGCCGCCGCCGAGATCGGCGTCTTCGCCTCGGCGGGGCTTCTGTCGGTGCTGGCGCTGGAACTGCTGCCGATCGACCGGGTGCAGGCGCTGGTCGCCGCGCTGATCGGGGCGCCCTGGCAGATGGTCGTCCTGCTCAACCTGTCCATGTTCGCGCTGGCCACGGCAGGGGTGAACCCGATCATCACGGCCTCCGTCCTAGGCGGCCTCGTGACGCAACTGGACGTGCCGGGACTGAGCGATGCGGCCGCGGCGCTGTGCCTCGCGGGAACCTGGAGTTGCGTCATGGGCTTCACGCCGCTGATGACGACGGTGGTCTATGCCGGCACGTTGGTCGGACGGCCTGCGGCGGTCGTGGGCTTCCGCTGGAATGGGTTCTACTGCCTGTCGGGGCTGGCCCTGTGGACGATCGGGATGGCGCTGCTCGTGCAATCGGGCCTGATGTGAGGCTCGCCCCCCCCTTTTCTTCTGCCACTTGGACAACGGCGCGATGGATGCTGGCGACCGAAGGCCGCGGATCGAGAAGGGCCAGACCCTCGATCAGTTCGACCATCTCCTTCGGGAAGATGCGCGTCCCGGCTTCCGGCCGGATCGGACGTGCAGGGCCTGCCGGCCCATCCGCCCGGTCGCGGGCCGGCCAGCGGCGCGCGGTCCGCATCGGGAGGCCCGCCCCGGCTGCCACCCTTGATGGTGGAGGTGCGGGCGCCGCAGGGCCATGCGGCGGGCGGCGTCCGCCCTGTCCGGCCCCATCCTCCGGTCCCTCCGTCATGATGGTCTTCCCGTCCGCAAGGGGACGCTCAACGGACGCCGCACCGCCTCCGGACCACACCTTACATTTGAGGGGAAAATCGATTCTCATTTAGCTGGTACGGTGATAGTATCATTTAACGGGCCTTTTTCGTTACAATTCTACATGGCTCCAGAATAATTTTTCCGAAGGACGCCCCCATGTCTGAAACTCGTATTGGATACGCCCGATGCTCGACCGATAAACAGGACCTTGCCGCTCAGAAGGCAACCCTCCTGCATCTCGGTGTGGCTGAGGACCGCATCTATACTGACCATGGCTTGACCGGAACGAACCGCGAGCGGCCAGGACTGGCGCAGGCCTTGGCCGCCGTAAGAGCCGGCGACACGCTGGTGGTCCCAAAACTCGACCGGCTGGCAAGGTCGGTTCCGGACGCTCGCTCTATCGCAGACGAGTTGGCAAAGCGCGGGGTTAGGCTTGCCTTAGGGGCGTCGGTCTATGATCCGCACGATCCGATGGGAAAGATGTTCTTTAACATTCTTGCCACCTTCGCCGAGTTCGAGGCTGACCTGATCCGCATGCGCACCAAAGAGGGCATGGCAGTCGCCCGCGCCAAGGGGAAGCTGAAGGGCAAGAAGCCCAAGCTGTCGGATCGCCGCCAGACAGAGTTGCGGCGCATGTATGACACGGGCGACTACTCCATCAGCGATCTGGCAGAACTGTTCGCTGTTTCGCGGCCGACAGTCTATCGCGTCCTACAACGGACGCCGAGCGCCGAAGTATCCATCGAAATTCGATAACTGCCCTTCGCCTCACTCCACATGAGCCTCCTCACTGCGGGACCTTCCAGCCGTTCGCCGCGAGTGCTCGATTTGCACTGCGGCTGCGAAGACCCGCAGGAAGGGCGGAAATCCGGCATTCGCTGCGTCCTGGACGAACGGCAGTGGCGCGCAGAATGCTGATGCGCGGACGTGGACAAGTAGGAACGCCCAAACTGCGGAAAAAGATGGAAAAGCAAAGACCTGAAGGAGCATCGAGAACCAGCCGACAAATCACTCTGGCAAAAAAAAAAGCTGAAGACTTTGAGCCACTAGAATATACAGTCTGTACTCTGTACGGTTGTTTGGCTTGGGCCGAGATACGTCGTCACACAAGCAAATGAGATCACCTCATTCACCCAGATCTCCATAATCGATGGTTGGAATACAGATGCAGATAAATTATCGAATTGAGAACTTTAAGGCTTTTGGGGATAGTGGGGATATCGAATTTAGCCCAATTACCGTATTGTGTGGCGTAAATAGTGCCGGAAAGAGTTCGGTAATTAAATCTATACTCTTGGCAAAGCAGAGCTCAACCCTTAGGCGCAGCACGCTTGGCTCATTTTCTCCAGAGCAACCGTTCATATTAAACGGAGAATTCGCAAGTCTGGGTACTTGGTCGGACACTGTTACCGGAAAAGATAAAGGTAAAAGCATTCGAATAAGTTGGGGGGTTAGAGTTAACGATGCAGAATTTAAGCGCGCGCTTTACCGAGCAAATATTCGCTCATTACGGCCCTCTAAATCTCGAAAAATTAGAGAAATCAAGGAACGTCTGATCAACGCGGTCGGCTGGGCCGAGATGGCGGCTTGATCGCG
>Ga0310345_10004156_pt1 | contig 13286 bp, 11 predicted proteins | sample HC15DNA20500_MG_FD_204667 | JGI IMG/M metagenome (GOLD analysis project Ga0310345, IMG submission 204667) | Marine microbial communities from station ALOHA, North Pacific Subtropical Gyre - HC15-DNA-20-500_MG | ecosystem: Environmental > Aquatic > Marine > Oceanic | place: Pacific Ocean: North... | reverse complement strand
AATGACCGGCTGAAATTCGAGAATGCCGCACTGACAGTGGATGAAAGCACCGCAAAGGGTCTGCTCGAAATCGCTTTCGAGGACGGGGACCCGAGCATCAGCGGGACGCTTGCATTCGACCGGTTGAACCTGCGCAGCACGCTCAGCACATTTGGTGCGAGCCATGTCGCCGCCGCCGCGAAGGATCGGCAGGGGACCGTGGACCAGCGGATCAATGTGGATATGCGCTTTTCCGTCGCCAATGCCACCTATGGCTCGGTTGCGCTTGCCAATGTTGCCGCGGCAGCCAAATCTCGCGATGGGCTGGCCACATTCGACATTTCGGATGCGAGCGCTTTCGGAGGGTCGCTCCAAATGGGGCTGCGGGTCGACCGCACCGGCGCTTTCGACACACTGGAGGTCAGTTTTGCCGGCGATCAGGTGGATATGGCGGAGCTGGCACGGACGCTGGAGCTGAAAACCCTTCTGCCACGGGCTCGTGGCACGTTTTCGGTTTCCCTTAAAGGTACGGGGAAAACACTGGACGACATATTGGCATCAGCGGATGGCACGATCTCGGCTGATTTCGGCAAGGGAGAGCTTCCGGGCATCCATCTGCCAAGCTTCATGCGCCTGTCCGAGCGGGGCGATTTCTTCGCTCTTTCCGAGATAGCGGAAGGGTCACTTCCCGTGGACACCGCACGCCTCAAGGCGACGGTGCGCCGTGGCGTGGCCGAAATCGAGACCGCCGAAGCACGTTCTCCGTCACATGTGCTTCAACTGGACGGCCTGGTGCCCTTTGCCGGACGAGGCCTTGCGCTCTACGGAACACTGGCAAGCGAAGGGACACCCGAGGCAGCGCCGCTGATGTTCTTTGTCGGCGGCTCCTGGGGCTCCCCCTTCATAGCGGCATTCAACCCCGACGCACCGCGCCAATAGGCTGAACATCATCAGGCATAGGCTGCTTCGTCACGCCGGCGCAGCACCTCGCGGCGCTTGTTGACGAGGGAGGCTGCAATCACGCCCACGGTCACTATACCGATGAGAATGGTACAGATGGCGTTGATTTCCGGCGTCACGCCCAGCCGCACCTGGCTGTAAATCTTCATAGGCAGGGTTGTCGCGCCAGGGCCGGAGGTGAAGCTGGCGATGACCAGGTCATCCAGCGACAGAGTGAATGCCAGCATCCAGCCTGAGACGACGGCCGGCATGATGACGGGCAGCGTTACCTGGAAGAAGGCGCGTGTGGGTGTTGCGCCAAGATCGAGGGCAGCCTCTTCCAGAGACCGGTCAAAGGAGACGAGACGCGACTGCACCACCACCGCGACAAAGCACATGGAAAAGGTGATGTGCGCGATGGTCACGGTGGCAAAACCGCGGTCGAAATTGATCGCCACGAAGAGCAGCAGAAGCGAGAGGCCGGTGATGACTTCAGGCATGACCAGCGGCGCGAACACCATGCCGGAAAACAGGATGCGCCCGCGAAACCGGGTGTAGCGGGTGAGCGCAAGGGCGGCCATGGTGCCGAGAACGGTGGCGACGCTGGCCGACAGCAGCGCCACGCGCGCCGTCACCCAGGCGGCATCCATCAGACCCTGATTGGAGAAAAGCTGCACATACCATTTGGTCGAGAAACCGGCCCAGACAGTGACCAGTCGCGACTCGTTGAACGAGAAAATTATCAACAGCACGATGGGCAAGTAGAGAAAGGCGAAGCCAAGCACCAATGCGGCAATGTTGAAGCGTCCCCAGGTACCGGCCATTGTCAGGCTCCTCTTTCCTGCGATCGCGCCTGTGCACGCTGAAAGAACATGATGGGCACGACAAGGATCATGAGAAGCACGATTGCTACGGCAGAGGAGACAGGCCAGTCGCGATTGGCGAAGAACTCGTTCCACAAGGTCTTGCCGATCATGAGCGTGCGTGAACCACCAAGCAGATCCGGGATCACGAATTCACCCACTGCCGGAATGAAGACGAGCATGCAGCCCGCCACGACACCCGGCAGAGACAGCGGGAACGTGATCTTCCAGAAGGAACTCAAGGGCGGGCAACCGAGATCCTGCGCGGCCTCGATCAGCGAGTGATCCATCTTCTCAAGCGTCGCATAGAGCGGCAGCACCATGAATGGCAGGTAGGAATAGACAATGCCGATATAGATCGCGGTGGAGGTGTTCAGGATCACAAGCGGCTGGTCGATGATGCCGATGAACAGAAGGAACTGGTTGAGCAGACCTTCGGTCTTCAGGATGCCGATCCAGGCATAGACCCGGATCAGAAAGCTGGTCCAGAAGGGCAGGATGACAAGCATCAGCAAAACGGGCCGTATGTTTTCCGGCGCGCGCGCCATGGCATAGGCCATCGGATAGCCGACCAGAAGCGTCAGCACCGTCGAAACGCCCGCGATCCAGAGGCTCGACAGATAGGAGTTGATGTAGAGCGCGTCCTCGGTCAGCCAGAGATAGTTCGAGAACGACATCTCGCTCAAGCCCGCCCAAAGTCCGCTCAGCCCCTCCGAGAGATCGAAAGTGGGCGTGTAGGGCGGCATGGCTATCGCCGGCTGCGACAGCGAAATCTTGAAGACGATGAAGAAGGGAACAAGGAAGAAGATCAGCAGCCACAGATAGGGAACTGCGATCACGATGCGGTTGAGGACGGCGTTAGCAAGTCCCTTCATGAGCTAGCGCACCAGCACGACGCCGGCATCGGCGGGGAAGGACACGAAGGCACGGTCATGCCATGTCAGCGGATCTTCCAGCCGTCGCAGGCTGTTGACGCTTGAGGCTTTCACGATACGCCCGTCGTCGAGCTTGACGTTGTAAATGGTCATGTCACCCAGATAGGCGATGTCCCAGACCTCCCCTTCGAGCACATTGTCTGCATCCGGTCGCTTGCTGGAGATGCGGATCTTTTCCGGGCGCACCGCCAGCCAGGCCGTGTTGCCCTCGAGGTCGGCAGGCGCATGGCTGGAAACGAAGCGCGCGCCAGCCTCATCCGTCAGCGTTACCCCCTCGCCTCCATTCGAGGCGACCTTGCCTTCGAACATGTTGATGGAGCCGACGAAATCGGCCACGAAACGCGAGGCTGGAGCTTCGTAGATTTCCGGCGGGGTGGCGACCTGCAACACCTGCCCCTTGTCCATGATGGCGATGCGATCGGCCATGGTCATGGCCTCTTCCTGATCATGTGTGACCACGATGAAGGTGAGACCGAGATCCTGTTGGAGATCGACCAGCTCGAACTGGGTTTCCTCACGCAGCTTCTTGTCCAGCGCGCCCAGCGGCTCGTCGAGCAGAAGCACTTTCGGACGTTTGGCAAGCGAACGGGCGAGCGCCACGCGCTGACGCTGGCCGCCGGAAAGCTGATGCGGCTTGCGCTTGGCGAACTGCTCAAGCTTCACCAGTTTGAGCATCTGCGCCACGCGCTCGGCGATCTGCGGCTTTGGCATCCCGTCCTGCTTAAGGCCGAAGGCAATATTGGCCTCCACGCTCATATGCGGGAAGAGCGCGTAAGACTGGAACATCATGTTGACCGGACGCTTGTAGGGCGGAATGCCGGCCATGTCCTGCCCATCAAGCAGAATGCGGCCTTCCGAGGGCTGCTCGAAGCCGCCCAGCATGCGCAACAGGGTGGACTTGCCGCAGCCCGAGGCGCCCAGTAGCGCAAAGAATTCGCGCTCGTAGATGTCGAGGGAAAGATTGTCGACCGCAGTGAAATCGCCAAACCGCTTGGTCACATTCTCGAAGCGGATATAGGGATTCGCATTCTCATCCGCCCATGGCGCAAAGGTTCTGCGCGTGCTTCCAAGTGATGTCATTCACTGCCCCGTCACAAGCCCAAATGTGAGGGCGGGACTGATAGCCCCGCCCGTTCTGTCCATTATTGACCGGTTGTCACCTTCGTCCAGGTGCGCGTGATCAGTCGCTGCTCACGCGGATTTGGCGGGGTGGTGGTGAAGAGCTTGGCCATGACATCTTCCGGCGGATAGACAGCCGGATCGCCGATCACTTCCTCATCCAGAAGCTCCTGCGAGGCCTTGTTGCCATTGGCGTAGTAGACATAATTGGTCGCCTTGGCGATCACGTCCGGGCGCATGATATAATTGATGAATTCATGCGCTTCTTCCACATGCTGGGCGTCTGCGGGAATGGCCATCTGGTCAAACCACATCTGCGCACCTTCCTGTGGGATCGAATATTTGACCACGACGCCCTGATCCGCCTCCGCGGCACGGTCACGCGCCTGGAAGACGTCGCCCGACCAGCCGACGGCAAGGCAGATGTCTCCATTGGCCAGCGCGTTGATATATTCGGAGGAGTGGAACTTCCGGATATGCGGCCGGATGGCCAGAAGCGCCTCTTCCGCCTTTGCAATCGACTCCGGATCGCGCGCATCGGGATCTTCGCCCAGATAGTTCAGGGCGGCGGGGATCATTTCCGCTGGTGCGTTGAGCATGTGCACACCGCAATCGGCAAGCTTCTCGAGCTTCTCTGGGTCAAAGACGACGTCCCAGCTGTCGATCGTGTCGGTGCCGAGACGTTCCTCCACCATCTTGGCATTGTAGCCGATGCCGGTGGTGCCCCACATATAGTTCACCGAATACTCGTTGCCCGGATCGTACTTCTCCGTACGCTCCGCGATCATATCCCACATATTGTCGATATTGGTCAGCTTGGACTTGTCCAGCTTCTGGAAAACGCCGGCCTGGATCTGACGCGCGAGGAAGGTGCCGGTCGGTACGACGACATCATAGCCGGTACCGCCTGCAAGCAGCTTGGTTTCGAGAATCTCGTTGGAATCGAAGACGTCGTACTGGACCTTGATGCCGGTCTCTTCGGTAAAGGCTTCAAGGATCGACTCGTCGATATAGTCCGACCAGTTGTAGACATTCACGACACGGTCCTGCGCCTGAGCGGACAGGGCAAATGTCGCTGCGATTGCAGATACGGCGGACAGCAGAGCAGCTTTTCTCATGGTCTCGTCTTTACTCCCAGTGGCGGTGTTCCGGTTGACGCTTCTTGTTCCAATTAGTGCGCTTTTTTCAAAAGCCTATTGCCGTTTTTGCAGTGCGACAAGCGGGAAATTCCCGCCCATCGAAGCCTAAAGATAGGTTGTCCGCTCCAGCGGCGTTATCTCGCCCCAAAAGGCGATGATCTCCGCGCGCTTGAGGTCGCGATAGACCTTGGCCAGAAGAGGCCCAAGCGCTCGATCCACGAATTTCGAACGCATGGTGAGTTGCAAGGCATCATCCATGTCATCGGGCAGTTCCGGCCCCGCCTCCGGATCATCATAGGCATTGCCCTCGACCATGGGCGGCGGACGCAGATTGCCTTCGATCCCCTCGATCATGCCCTGGATGACAGCGCACATGACCAGGTAGGGGTTGGCGTCCGCCCCGGCGATGCGATGTTCCACGCGGCGGTTCTCCTCGGTGGATACCGGGATGCGCAGGGCGACCGATCGGTTGTTCTCCGCCCAGACGGCCCGGGTCGGTGCGTAGGAGCCAGGCGTGATACGGCGAAAGCCGTTCCATGTGTTGATGAAGAGCAGCAGTGATTCCGGCATGGTGTTGAGGAGACCGGCGACGGCCGCCTCCAGTTTCCGCCGACCGTCGTCGCCTGCAAAGATGTTGTTGCCGTCCGCATCGCACATGGATGCATGCACATGCATGCCGTTGCCGGCATATTCCAGGAATGGCTTGGCCATGAAGGTGGCCATCAGCCCCTTGGCGCGCGCACAGCCCATGACAATGCGGCGGAGGATGATGACGTCATCGCAGGCGCGCAGCGGGTCAGCGCGGTGCTTGAGATTGACTTCGAACTGACCGGGCGCGGCTTCCTTGATGATCGTGTCGATCGGCAGATTGTGCGCGTCAGCCGCATCGCGGATCATGTCGAACAGTTCCTGGTGCTCGGCAAGGTCGTCCAGACCATACATGCGCAGCCGGTCTGGCCCCGCCATCGCACCGACGGGTGCGGGCATGCCATCGTCCCAATCCGTATCGGGCTCGAGCAGGTAGAATTCAAGTTCAAAGGCGACAGTCGGATAGAAGCCCTTGGCGTTGACCTCTGCCACCTTCTGCTTCAGCACCTGCCGAGCATCGGCCATGAAGGGCTCGCCCTCAGGCGTAAAGGTCTGCAGCAGCACCTGTGCGGTCTTGCGCTTGGCCCATGGCACGATGGCCAAGGAGCCGCGCGTGGCGCGGCAATAGCCGTCCTGATCACCGGTTTCGATATGCAGGCCGGTCTCCTCAACCTCTCTGCCCCAGACATCAAGCCCATGGAGTGACATGGGGAAGTTGATGCCTTCCATGTACGCCTTTTTCAGGCTGTCGGCGGGGGACCACTTGCCACGAATGATACCGTTGGGGTCCACCAAAAGAAATTCGACGGCCTCAAGATCGGGATGTTCGGCCACGAAGGCGGTGTATTCCGCTTCGTGCTCCGGAGTCATGAAGTCGTATTCCTGTTCGGCTGGAGGAGTGGCGGGGGCGGAGCTTCCGCTGCCCGAACCACCATTTGCTGCACCCGATAGGGGCCGCCCGGTCTCGCTGTGGCGCAATTTGTCCCTGCTTGTTGGTTGATCGTGAAGCAAGCCTGCTCTGCTTCGCATTCACCTGTCAATGGCGAAGGCATGGCTTAAATACGAACTTGTTGAGTAACGTGATGGCAAATGTCCCTGCACCATGATCCGGCGGGGAATGACGGAGGGGACTGAAATGAAAGCAGCATGGTACGAGCGAAACGGCCCTGCAGCACGCGTGCTGGAAGTTGGCGATATGCCGGCCCCGAAACCCGGCCCTGGCGAGGTGCGTGTGCGGATGCATGCTTCGGGCGTCAATCCTTCAGATGTCAAAGGCCGTAAAGGCCGTGAGCCCATCGCGCCGCGCATCATTCCGCACAGTGATGGCGCAGGCGAGATCGATCTGGTTGGTGATGGGGTCAATCACGCACGTGTCGGTGAACGCGTCTGGATCTGGAACGGGCAATGGCGCAGGCCCTTTGGCACGGCCGCCGAATATATCGTGGTGCCGCAGGAGCAGGCGGTGGCGCTACCCAAACAGGTCGACTATGCGGCCGGTGCGTGCTTCGGCATTCCGGCCCTGACTGCCAGCCATGCGGTGAATCTTCACGGCGAGATCGGCGGAAAGACCATTCTGGTCACTGGCGCAGGCTCGTCTGTCGGCCACTACGCCGTCCAATTCGCCAAGGCCAAGGGCGCACGCGTCATCGGAACGGCCTCCGCCGGGAGGGCTGATCTCGCGCGGCAGGCGGGTGCGGACTTCGTCATCGATTACAAGACGAAGGACGCGACCAAGGTTGTAAAAGACCTGACCAATGGCAAGGGCGCGCATGGCATTATCGACATGGATTTTTCTTCCACTGCCAAGCTCATAGCCAATGGCGCTATCGCTCCCCATGGCAAGACGGTCTGCTATGGCTCTAATGTGCATGGCGATGTGCAGATTTCGTTTCCGACCATGCTTTGGAACAGCCTCTCGCTGCAGGTCTTCCTCGTCTACGAATTGCTGTCGCAGGAACGTGAGGCTGCCATCGCGCAACTCAATCGCGAGATTGCGGCGGGGCATCTGAAACATGCGATCGGCAAGCGCTTTCGGCTGGACGACATCGTTGCCGCGCATGAAGCGGTGGAGAGCGGTGAAGTTGCTGGGAATGTGGTGATCGATATCAGCTGATGTCTCACTGGAAATCATAGGCGGAAAAACCGGTGACGGCTTCATCAAGCCCGATCGGCCTTGTCAGCGGCGGCTCGGCGCGGGAGAGGCAACCGGTGCGTTCGCACAGGCGACAGGCCGGACCGATTGGGAGCGCGGCCACATCCTTTGACACCAGCAGGGATGGGCGATAGGCGAGCTTATCACCATGCTCCAGATCGCATCCAAGCAGGATTGCGGTGCGGCGCGGACGCTCGTGATAGGCTGTTGCCGGACCATCCACAGTTCGCGCAATTGTGGCAAACAGTCCGCCATCGGGCATCTCCGCCGCTTCGACGAGCACACGCCCGGGTTCCGCGAAGCAGGCGTGATGGCCAAGCTTGGGGCAGGCGCCGCCAAAGCGGTCATGCGGGAAACCTTCCGCCCCGATCCGGCGCAGGCGATTGCCCGCGTGATCGATCTCCATCAGGAAGAACGGGATGGCGGAGTTACCGGGACGCGCCAGCGTCACGAGGCGTGTTGCCGCCTGCTCGAAGGAAACCGAGAACCGCGAGGCCAGCACCGCCACATCATAGCGCGCGCGACCGGCCTGGGTGAGAAATGGCTGATAGGGCATCATCAGGGCCAGCGCCGCATAGCGCGCCATCTCGAAGCGGGCGAGTCTGCGTGCCTCATCGGTGCCAAGCTTCAACTCTTCGACGCTGCGCTCAATGGCGACCTGCATGCGAATGAGTGCGGCTTCCATGGCAATCTCGCGCAACTGGTCTGCCGGTGACAGACGCTCCGAAATGAATAGGCGCTGGGAGTGACGGTCGTAGCGCCGGCGCCAGTTCGGCATTGTTGCCGCGGGGAGTACGCGCACCGAAATCCCCTGCTCGCTGCGCAACCAGGTCTTGAGAGCGGAGGCGAGCCCTTCCTTCATGTCGAGCAGTTTCAGAAAGGCTTCCGCCTCTTCCTCGATCTGGGGGAAATGATACGGCCTGCGCTCGATCGCCTCGCGGATCTCGTCAACCGGCAACCGCTTTGCCGTGAGTGCCGTTGCGCGCCCTTCGCTGGCCAGCATCTGCGACAGGTCGCTCAACCGATCCGCCTGCTCCCGATAGGCGCGATAGAGCTTCACGAGCGCCAGCGCCGCATTGGGTGCGGTCTCGACCGTTTCCGCCAGTTCGTGCATGCCCGGCATCTCGCCGGATAAGAGAGGATCGGCAAAAACCTCCTTCAATTCGGCAAGCGATGTCGCGTTCTCGCCCTGCAGCTCTTCCGGATTGATGCGATAGACCGAGGCAAGCTTGAGCAGGAGCTGGACCGTGAGCGGACGCTGATTGCGCTCGATCAGGTTCAGATAGGACGGGGAAATGCCAAGTCCCTCGGCCATTGCCGTCTGGCTCAGCCCCTTGGCCGTGCGGATGCGCCTGATACGCGCTCCGGCAAAAATCTTCTGGCTGGCCGCCATTTTACATCCCTTTACAGCGCCGTTCGGCTTGATCCTTACATTTTACAACTTTTACATTTTTACTTCGGCAATCTGTCGAAATCAATACAAATCAACGGTATTTATTGCCTGTAAATCCGGTTTTTGCTCACCAACACGCTCTGGTTCAGCATAAGAATTGTGAAAGCCCGCAAAGAGCGGCAGGGAAATTTACGCTTTTTACAACGGAGGTTCCAATGAGCGAATTCGACAGTCTGATCCAGAACGCACCCGCTGGCCGCTATGAGGGCATTTCGCGCCCCTATACGGCTAAGGACGTGAAGCGGCTGCGTGGCTCGGTCGAGATTCGCTACACGCTGGCGGAGAAGGGTGCCGAGCGGCTCTGGAAGCTCATCCACGAGGAAGATTTCGTTAACGCTCTTGGTGCGCTTTCGGGCAACCAGGCCATGCAGATGGTTCGCGCTGGCCTTAAGGCCATCTATCTGTCGGGCTGGCAGGTTGCTGCCGACGCCAATACCGCATCTGCCATGTATCCGGATCAGTCGCTCTATCCTGCGAATGCCGGACCGGAGCTAGCCAAGCGCATCAACAAGACGCTGCAGCGCGCCGACCAGATCGAGACTGCCGAGGGCAACCGCTCGGTCGAGACGTGGTTCGCGCCGATTGTTGCCGATGCCGAAGCCGGTTTCGGCGGACCGCTCAACGCCTTCGAGATCATGAAGGCCTATATCGAGGCGGGTGCGGCTGGCGTTCACTTCGAGGACCAGCTTGCTTCGGAGAAGAAGTGCGGCCACCTGGGTGGCAAGGTTCTGATCCCGACCTCGGCGCATATCCGCAACCTGACCGCAGCACGCCTGGCTGCCGACGTCATGGGCACATCGACCCTGGTCATTGCGCGCACGGATGCGGAAGCCGCGAAGCTGCTCACCTCCGATATCGATGAACGCGACCGTCCGTTCGTCGACTATGAGCGCGAGCGCACCGCCGAGGGCTTCTATCATGTTCGCAACGGGCTTGATGCCTGTATCGCCCGCGCCAATGCCTATGCGCCCTATTGCGACCTCATCTGGTGCGAGACGTCCAAGCCGGATCTCGAACAGGCGCGTCGCTTCGCCGAGGGCGTGCACAAGGAGCATCCGGGCAAGCTGCTTGCCTACAATTGCTCGCCTTCCTTCAACTGGAAGAAGAACCTGGACGACGCGACCATTGCCAGGTTCCAGCGCGAGCTTGGCGCCATGGGCTACAAGTTCCAGTTCATCACGCTGGCGGGCTTCCACCAGCTCAATTACGGCATGTTCGAGCTGGCGCGTGGCTACAAGGACAGGCAGATGGCAGCCTATTCCGAGTTGCAGGAAGCGGAATTTGCCTCCGAGGCCAATGGCTACACCGCGACCAAACACCAGCGCGAAGTCGGCACCGGTTACTTCGACGCCGTCTCCATGGCCATTACCGGCGGCCAGTCTTCGACCACCGCCATGAGTGAATCAACAGAAACTGCACAATTTCGCCCCGCAGCGGAATAACGGCAAAGCCTGACGAAAGGAGCCAGTCATGAAGCCGAATACCCGAGTCAAGGAACGCACGGAAGAACAGGCAACCGCCATGAATGCCGATCAACAGGCACTGGTTCGCATGGTGGCCAACGATCTTCACCGCCTGAACCAGTCGGTCATGAAGGCGGTTGAGGCGGGTGTGTCGGTGGAACTGGTTCGCTCTGCCCGCCATCACGGCCGCGGCAATTGGGGTGACCTGCTGGTTCCGGTGATCGTCACGAACGGGCTAGCCGCAGCAGCGGAATAGTCGGCACGTAAACTCCCCTGCCCCACTGGCCCCGCATCGCGAGATGCGGGGCTTTTTTATCACTGTCACAGTTACGCATTACAACTGTTTACCCGCATAGTTATGCGGGTTGACAACTTTCGATATCGGTACACTATGCAGACCTTGATTCAACCGGGCATTGAACGACCGGCGAACTGGTTTCAGACATGCAGAAGCGATCTTGGGATACGGCAGTTTCACGGGAAGCTGCCGATATGGGTGGGAAATCGAAAAATGAAGCCGGCAAAAATGTACTGATCGTATCCTCCTCCCCGGTAAACAGGATCGTAATCGCCCGATCACTGGAGCGCTTGCTTCTTCGTTCTGATGCGAGTGCGCCGGACCAGGCTATCTCCCTGCTTGAACGAACCAATCCGTGGCTTGTCATCGTTGACGAGCAAGGGAGTGAGAGCATCCTTGAGGATATTCTCCACCGTATCGCGCATCGCAAGCGGGCGTCGCAGGATCGCACGACGCCCCTGGCGCTGATGATCGCGCGCAGCAATGAGGCGAAGGCCCAGGCCTCGCAGCTTTTTGATGCGGTTCTGGTTCGTCCGGTAACGCCGGACGTGCTTCTTCCTGCAGTGGAGCGCCTGACTCGCACGGCGTGAGTGCCCCCTTTCTTCGCGAATGGCCGGTGTTATACTGCTGCCATTCGAAGCACTCATTGGTGATTGATGCTGGACAAGAAAAAAGACGGCCGCTCCGCCGGCAAAGGCGGGCGGGTTCGCACGCCGGCATTCGTGAAAAATCTGCGCGGGGTTCGCGACTGGAAGGAAGCCAGTGGATGGCTGGACTGGCGCGGCATCGAGGATATCGAATGCATCACGCCTGACCAGGCGGGCGTTGCGCGCGGCAAGATGATGCCGTCGAAGAAATTCACCTCCAACACGTCGCTGGCGCTGCCTTCGGCAGTCTTCATGACCACGATCTCCGGGGCCTATCCGGAAGATGGCGGCGGTTTCGTCTATCCGCAGGATGACGGCGACCTGAAGCTGGTGCCGGACCTCTCGACGCTTTGCGTCGTGCCTTGGGAGAGCGATCCGACCGCGCAGGTGATCTGTGACCTCGTACGCCAGGACGGTCAGCTGGTTGAGTTCACTCCGCGCAACGTGCTGCGCCGCGTGCTTGATGTTTATGAAGAGCATGGACTGAAGCCGATCGTGGCGCCCGAGATCGAGTTCTACCTCGTTCACAAGAACCCCGATCCCGACTATCCCCTGACACCGCCGGTCGGCCGCACCGGTCGACCCATTGGCGGCGGACAGGGTTACTCCATCGCCGGCGTCAACGAGTTCGACGAACTGATCGACGACATCTATCACTTCTCCGAAAGCCAGGGGCTGGAGATCGACACGCTGATCCATGAGGAAGGTGCTGGCCAGCTTGAGATCAATCTGCGTCACGGCGACCCGATCGTGCTGGCCGACCAGGTCTTCATGTTCAAGCGCACCATTCGTGAAGCGGCGCTGAAGCATGACATCTATGCCACCTTCATGGCCAAGCCCATTGCCGACCAACCCGGCTCGGCCATGCATATCCACCAATCCATCGTGGATGCCAAGACCGGCGCCAACGTCTTCTCCGACGAGAAAGGCGAGGAGACGGACACGTTCCGCCATTTCATCGGCGGTTTGCAGCGACACATTCCGAATGCACTCATCATGCTGGCGCCCTACGTGAACTCCTATCGTCGGCTGACGCAGGGCACCTCGGTGCCGGTGAACACGCGCTGGGGTTACGACAACCGCACCACGGCGTTCCGCGTCCCGCGTTCCGATCCTGCCGCGCGCCGCGTGGAGAACCGCATCCCGTCATCAGATGCCAATCCGTATCTAGCGCTGGCCTGCTCGCTTGCCTGCGGCCTTGTCGGCATTCTGGACAAGATCGAGCCAGACGCCCCGGCAGGAACCGCTGTCAATACGGACGAAATCGAACTGCCGCGCGGCCTGCTTGAAGCTGTGGCTCTGTTCGAGGCGGACGATCCACTGCGCCGCATCCTCGGCGAGAGTTTCGTCACCACCTATGCCGCCATCAAGAAGGCCGAATTCGAGACCTTCATGCGGGTGATCAGCCCGTGGGAGCGGGAATATCTGTTGTTGAATGTGTGAATGTTTGAATGGTGAATGGTGAATGGTGAGGCAGCGATGACTTAGCTTGCCTGTCAAGCAGAGCGAGAAGATTTGCGGCACCCTTCGCGCCTTCTTCCTATTTACAATTCACGATTCTCCATTCACCACCCATCCCGAGCCATCCATGCCCTACCAATCCCCAATCTCCCCCGGCATTTCCTGGTACGAAGCCTCTGTGGGCGAGCGGCCGGAATATGGGCGACTGGATGGTGATGCGCGTTGTGATGTCGTGGTCATTGGCGGCGGA
>Ga0310345_10004155_pt1 | contig 13286 bp, 14 predicted proteins | sample HC15DNA20500_MG_FD_204667 | JGI IMG/M metagenome (GOLD analysis project Ga0310345, IMG submission 204667) | Marine microbial communities from station ALOHA, North Pacific Subtropical Gyre - HC15-DNA-20-500_MG | ecosystem: Environmental > Aquatic > Marine > Oceanic | place: Pacific Ocean: North... | reverse complement strand
TTATTCTATGATTTTATAAAATTAATGCCTAAATTTTATATAGATTTTTTTAACTAATTTAGTTGAAATTTTAACTATAATTTTTTTTTTCTGTATATACCCTTTAATTTTTTTTTAATAGACATGCGGACATTTTATTTTAAGACCTATAAGGTCTAAATTTAAGATAATTAATAATTAAACTTATTATTTTAGGAGGTAAAAAGTTATAGACAAGACTTATATTGATTAAAAATATCCTCACATAATAATTTAGGAATTTTATATCTCTCGTAAGGATTACCACCACCACCTTCAAAATCTCTAAACCGAGTATGTTTATGATTACCATCACATTTGATTAAATCTAAATCAAAATTATTATAAAAAATAGTAGATTTTTTAAGTTGATGATTATACATACAATAATTACAAATGGTATAATCATAATCAAATATATCCCTACTAAACATACTATTAAATTTGGTATGATGAGGATTCTCGATAGTAAATTTAGCATTTTTAAAATAATTAATTATATCCACACATCTATATAATAATTTATCACTTTCCAATAAATTTTGTTTGTGTATTTTAGGAGTGAATAAATATTTTTTATCACCTCTACCTTTATATCTACCATACCAACCCTGTTGATTTTGTGACATATGAATACAAGGAGGACTAAAATGTAAATATTGAAAATAATCAGGTTGAAATTTATGATAATCAAAATCTAAAACATCAATACATTCAGTAGGGTTAAATCGTTTATCAATATCAATAGTGTAAGTTTCATAATCATTTTCTTCAAAAATTTTAGACATAGATTTATTACCACAAAAAATTTCTAATATTCTCATATTATATATATATATAGTTTATTTTAATTATATTCTAATTCATTATATTCATTATATCTAATAGTTATTTTCCTATCAAACTTGCTTTTAGAATGTATCTCATAATTATATTTATGCTCTAATTTCATTTTATCAACTTCGAAACCTCCTTCAAATCCTTTAGTTAAATCAAATTCTATTTCAGTCCCTCTATATAAGTCTTCAAATAATTTCAAAGGATCATTATTATAATCTTGATACGCTTTTAATAGTATAGATGAATTTGGAACTCCTTTCATTCTTATATGATAATCAGTATCCCATTTTTTAGTTTTTTTATTAAAACCTTTCAGTTTGTCTATGTAACATTTCTTCATTAAAAATAAACTTTCGTCACTATAGATAGTATCAGTATCTATATCATTATTATCCATTTCAAAATCTATGTGAAATTGTCCTAATTCATTACCTTTCAAATCTCTATTATATTTTTCTTTATATTTTTTCTCTAAAATAGGTATATCATCATATTTAATATGTATGCTGTCCGTATCGGTATAACACATAAATAAATTATTATCTTCTGCGGTTGTCATCACCTCAAACATTATTCTTTTAGACATACTTAAAATTTCTACTCCTATATGTGCTGAATTAAAATGCTCGTTAATAGGTTTATACATTTTACATCTCATATATTTATTATCAATACATCTATCAAACTCTTTAATATAATTAAAATTTCTTTTAATATGTTTTTTATAACTCCTTTCATAGGTAAAATTATAACAACCATCTTTTTTATTTGATATTTTTCTTATTACATTATCTACAACACCAAATAATATATATTTTGATTTTGAATTTATATAAGAAATGGTTTTATTAATATCTTTAAAATGTTTAAATTTTATTATATGATGTTGTTTAGTATTATTATTATCATATTCAGTAATTTCATACTCGTTAATAGGTATTAATTTTTCATCTGTGTCGATAGGTTTTAATATAGATTTACCATATCCACTATTCATAATTAATTTTAATACTGCCTGTAATGGATTTGATTTTATAACTTTATGACCTGATTTCTCTAATAATTTTTTTTCATTTTTTATAAAACCTTTTGTATCTATTTGTTCTATGGTATAATGATTAATTATTTTTTTACCATTTATATCAGTATAACTTAATTCATTTTTATATTTCCTTCTCTCATCGTAGATGTGTTTAATAACTTCATTAATTTTAGAATTTCTCCCCTCGTTATAATAATACCCTTCAATAATATCATATTCTATATCGTGAAAAGTAATCCAATCCTCTAAGGTGGTCTTATCAACATAACATTCACTACCGATCATTTTATTCGTCCATTCTCTAATACCTGATTCTTTATTTACTTTACTCATACAGGGAATTTTATACTCCTTTCCAACTGATAAAACTTTTATTTTTACAAAAAATCCATCAAATAAATTTAAATCATTTTTTAATAAATTAATATCAGCATCAGTTAAGACCTGAGGTTTTCCCATTAAAAAACCTTCCATACGATACATCGCAGATGGATAGAGCGAACAGGCATCGTAATCTGCTAATTTAATTTTTTTACCACCAGTAAAGGAGTGTTTTTGATTATTAGTAGTCATACATCTTCCACCGACTACGCATTTTTGAATAAATTCTCTTACTACACCTGATACCGCTTCAACTCCGTCGTAACAACCCATTTTTATTAAATGCGTTTGTGCTATAGAGGCGATAGAATAATAATTTAAAGTATCTAATCCATTTAACTCCTTCATAAGAGATCTAAATTTTTCATATCCTTTTTTTAATACTATACAATCCATATAACAATACTTAGAAGAATATAATTTTAAATTAACTTTACCTTCTAAAAAGCAGTTCCATTTTTTACAATTTGTTAAAAATAAACTTCTATCTTCTAATGATTTTAAATGATTACTTTTTAAGCATTCTTCAACAGATAAAAAACCTCGTTTATTATATAAATTACTCTGTGTATATAAGTCATAAGGCATAATTTCTTTTACACTATCTAAACCAAAAGTTTTAGGAAAATCTTTTAATTTCATAGGTAACATCATTAAACTATCCATAAATCTAATTTTTAACCCTTGATATTCGGCAGTTGCTACTACTATTAATTTTCCCTTATTTATAATATCTATATTATCTAAATATTTTGAAATAAATGAAAAATCATAACCTAAATTGTGTGCGATTAGTGTTAATGGTTTTTGTTCTAATTTTGAAATTTTTTCACCTTTTTTATTAATTCTTTCAACTAATATTTTTTGTTCTCTATATCCTAATGAAATTAAATGATTTAATAATTGCTTACCGCATTTAGAACCATAAAAACTCTGTTCTCTTAAATCAGTATTACATAAATAAGGAATATGTTTCCCTTCTGTTAATGTTTCAAAATCAAAATAAACTACATTACCTTCATAGTCGTCTTTTTCTTTATATTCTATCTCTTTAAAATTATCATCATTAAAAGAATTTAAATCTTCTACCTCAAATTTATCGTAAAAAGATGTTTTATATAATTCGTTACACGCTGGAATAGGTTTTAAAAATTTATCTTTATTATCTACTAAATATTTTATTAGTAAAAAACTATTCATATAATTAGATTTTGTTCTTTCATCTTTTTTAATAAACCTATTCCAGTCTTTCTTATTTGTAAAACCCTCAACAAAATAATTTTTAATGGCGTATGAAGTAATATTAGTGTGTTTATCATTAATAAAATAATGATTTTCAATTAAACCTAAATCAATCTGTTTATTTTTTTTATCTCCGTGATATTCTGTGTTTCTGTCTATTTGATTTAAACATATACATATATTTAATTTATTTGCTATTTCTTTTAATTTTCTTTTAGGTATTTCCCTCGTCTTTATCATTACCTTAACTTTATCTATATCAGTTAAACTTATTTTACCACTATTTTTTAATGCTTTAATTAAACAATTTTCGTTATAATTAGAACTACATACATCACTATAAACACCATATCGTTTTAAATAATGTAAAATATTATCTTTTAATAAATAAGGGAACATCGCACCGCCCATTAATTCATTTATAATAGTTGTTTGAGGTTGATTAGAACCTCCGAAAAGATCAATTACATCATCATCATCATCAATAAAATCTAAATCCTCTAACATAGAAAAAGTTATATCTTTATTACTTAAATCTGTATTTATTAATAATTCAGCATCACTATTAGTCTTATCAGCATAGACATTATCAAACATAACCTCCCCAAAGGTATTTAATAATCTATGTCTATTAATATTATTTAATGTATAATATCTTTCATTACCATTTTCATCATAGTATTTAATTAAAACTTTATTAGTTAATTCAGGTATAGTGGATAATATTTCTCTAAATGCGTTTTTTTTGGAATAATATTTAAATAATTTTAAATTAATTTGTGTTTTTCCATCATTAATTACCATATTATTAAATGTATTTTCAAATAATTTTACTGCTTTAATGTCGTGTTTTTTATTTACTTCTCTAATTAATTCTTTTTCGAATTTCTTATATTGTTTTCTTTCCTTAATTTCCTTTTTAAATTGTTTTTGAAATTTTCTATTATCAAATTTTACAATTCTATTAGTAGATTTATTGTAACCTAAACCAATCTTATTTAAATTCTCGTTTATTAATTTAAATTGTTTCTTTGTATAATGATTTGTTCTAATTCTTTTTTTAAGTAATTTAATTCCAATATCTCTATTAGTAGTAGGATCGAAAACTTTTTGAGGCATAATATTATTATCAATCATTTTAATCTCATTCATTTCTTTTATATATTATACAAAGATTTTAATTTTAAGTAATTTAATTTAATTAAAATTTAATTCAAATTTAATTATATGTAATTATTTATTTTAAATGCTTAAAATAGAAATTAATAAAATAAAGACTATATTTAGTCATTAATTTTATATAAAATAATTATGAATGAATAAAATTTAATTAAACTAATATTAATTCAATTAAATATTCTATATAAAATTAATTGTTCTATATAATTTAAATAATTAATTATTTTATATATTTTTAAAAATTAATTAATATACCTCTTATTTTAGTCTTTAATTAAATATGAAATAATTATTAATGTAAAAAAATTAATTAAACTAATATTATTAAAATTAATTATTCTATATAAAATTAATTATTCTATATAAAATAACTAAATTAGTTAAAATTAGGTTAATTATATTAATGGTGTTATTAAATAATTTAAATTATTTACTTACAGACCAATTTCCGTCTGGATTTAAGTAAAACATAACTTCTTTCATAGCGAATGAATCAACTCTATTAAGAGCGCCAGGATTAGAATTAATTTCTAATGAAACATTTAAGTTCCCTGATAAGGTGTCTATTCCTGTATTTGATACATTACCAGTTTCAGACATATATTTTTCACAATCGACAGCACATACAAAGGAGTTAAGATTATATTGCCTGTTACTGATTAAGGTCTGAGCGTGAATGTTATTAGCAGAACCTAACGCCATCAATACATTTTGATAAGCGTTCGCTGTGTTATTACTATTATTTGAGGGATCTGCTTCAGTAGCGTCTATAGCGGTTGTAATACGAGAAGGCGGTAGCATTTCGTCACCTATTCTGTAATTAAATGCCGTAGTAGCGTTAGGTTCATAAGTGGATAAACCTAATGTTCCAATAGCGGATACTTCTGTTTGAACTCTACATACAGAAATTAAACTTTTTAAACTCCTTGCGGTATCGTTAATATCCACAGTTTTCTCACCTGCTCCATCGGCGATAGACCCTATATGACTGCTATAAGTCGATCCTGTGAAGGAAATGCCGTTCATAGCATTTATCATCTGAACCATAGCACTACTAAAATCTCCACCTGTTATTTGAAATACTGGGGCGTGATAATGTAAAGATTTAATCGTATAGTGTGTATCAGTTGCTCCAGTCATACAATCATTACTCGGACAGAAAGTTATTTCCAACTGAAGACCTGCGGACGCTCCTAACGCCAACGCTTTTGCTGTAGTATTAGAAAATAGTCCTGAGATCAATGGAGTAATATAAGTTTTTCCATCTCCAGCGGTATTAGTTGCGAATTGTATTCCCCTACGATTACTTTGATAATCTGTAAAGTAACCATTTGCGGAGGGGTCATTCGCACTACCCAGTAATGATTGAGAAGTTCCTTCTAATGCGTTATGTAAATTCATTTTTGCCTCATCTGTGGAAAATTGAAAGAGGATATTATGGAGTAAATTATAATTATTTATATCTTCTAAAATTGTTCCGTTACCTAAACTTATTATTCTTAACCTCTGAATAACGGAAAATATACCTCCGTCCATATATGATGCTTCATTCGTGGTCTTACCTGTTGTATCTATTTTCATTTCTAAATATCCGTGTGTTCCATCTAAAAAACTATTAACTCCCTGAGCAGTTAAATTAATTCTTGCTACATTGTTATTAACAGGATCGAACTGAACTCCGTTATTTGTTCCCCAGCGTCTAAGACTCGACCTGCCGTTAATTGCCCTTGCTGGAAGTCTCGCATACCTCACGCTAAGGGGTAAAGACTGACTCCCTTCAAATTCCGCTCTGCTTACATATTCTCTACTTGCCGACATTTGTTATAATTTAAGGTAAGAAAATAAAATAATAAAATACACTAATTATTTTATATTAAATTAATTTTTTTTTAATAGACATGCGGACATTTTATTTTAGGACTTATAAGACGATAATTAATAATTAAACTTATTATTTTAGGAGTTAAAAACTGATAGACAAGACTAAGGTAAAAAATTTTCTAAACTATGTGCCGTTAATAACGATGTATTACTATTATCATAAGTAATAGTATTCGGATTATTTTCATTTAATTTACTTAATAGATCGTTTTTAGTTCTATAATTAATTATATTACTACAATATGACGGAGGATTATCTTTTAAACATTCATCATCAGGAGTTATATCTCCGAAACCTGAACCTAAATTAAAAGTAATTGCTCTATGGTTAAATTGTTTTGCTAAATTATTGCTTACTCGACCGCCTAAACTATGTGCGGAATGAGTTATATTATTACCATATTTACTAATAACCTTATTAGTTTTATCTATTGCTAATTTCATTCTATCACTATCCATATTAAACCTTCCTAATAAGATCTCTTTATCACTTTCTAAATCATCTATATCATCTATTTTTGTTCCTCTATGAGAAATAAATGTCCTTTTTAATTGAGGATTATAATAAATCGCTGTTTTTTCACCTGATAAATCAGTATCATAATTATATCCTTCATAATTTTTTAACCTCTCATCAGTATTTAAATAACTTTGTTTTGAAAAAATTGCTGATAACTTACCATCTTCATCTAATTTCTGAAATAATGATTGAGGTTTTTCTGTTGAAGGTTGTATATAATTAATTAATTTATTTACTAATTTTTTACCAAAATTAAATCCTGTTCTAATTTTGTTACCAATATTACTAAATAAATTTCTAAATTTTTTAAACATAATATACTTATATTATATATTTTATTATACATTTTTTAATTAACACTATAAGTGTTTTTAACTAAAAAAAAAAAATCGTGTATAAACCCTTAATAATTTTCATCATCATCTATAAATTGAATACATAGAGTTAATCTTAATTTACACCCTGTAAGGGTTAAATGATTACCTTCATTCGCATTAGTAGGGTCACTAATATATAATTCAATTTGATTAGGTAAATACCCTATATATAATGGAGTTGATGGATTTAATAATTCAACATATTCGTCCCCTGCGTTCTGACCTTGTATTCTCATAGGTGATAGGTTACATAACACAGCAGAAAAATTTTTATTATTATTACTATATGAATTTTGGTTAGTTAAATTACAATTTATAGAGTAAAAATCATTTGTTAAATCAATACCAGCATTAACGGCGACCTGAACCTGTGCCGTTTCTACATATATGTAACATTTCTTCTCTTTCTGTAAATGAGAAGGAAAATTTAAACTAAATTTAGCAGTTCCAACACCACTAACTATATTGTTTTGGTTATTTAAATGAACTTTATATAAATTCTGATAATCCTTTTTACACATCTCTATATATTAATTAAAGATTTTTTTTTCATTCAAAAACTATCTGTCTTTCAGGTCTATCCGATGAACCATAAACAACCGACGAAGTATCTCTAATACTACCCCTAATATCTCCTAAATTTCTCGCTCCTTTAATAATATCACTCGCAACAGGTAATAAATCGTCACCTAAATTGAAAGTCGGTTTTTTAATAGTTTTCGCAACTTTCTCTCCTATCTCAATTGTATCCGTTAATTTTTTCCCATATTCTAAACCTTTTTTAAGTCCTGCGACACCTAATAGAAGTCCTCGACCATAAGGATTAGTCGCTAATAGAGGTGTTGCCAATTTCAACCCCATATCTACAATAGGATTATTAAGTAATTTATCTCCTATACGAACTCCTGCCTTCAGTGCTTTTTTCCCAATATTAAAACCAGTCTTAACTTTATTACCTATCCAACTAAAGAATCCCATATTTATATATTATCTTATTATATTTTAATTTAATTATGGTTTTCATTTATTTTTTCTCTATTTCTGTTTTATAATCATCTAAAATATTTTTATTATTCTGTTGATGGTTATTTAATTCAATTTCGTTAATATTAATCCCTTCTGTATTTAAAGGGTTTTGATTATATTGATGTTTTAATTGTGGTGGTATATCGTCTAAAATATGTTTAGAGAAATTTGTATCCATTTTAGGAGTTCTAAATAGAGGGTTTTTGATAATTTGAATACTGATTACCATTTCCCAGTTAATTTGAGGTTGTAAATTTATTAAATTAGCATTTTGATCGGTCATTTTAAAGTCCATATATGATATAGTTTCATCTTCTACAATTGAAAAATCCATACCTTCGTAGTATTGATAATAAATCATACTTAAAGGATCGGCAGTTATAGGGATACTGGTTAAAATATCTGTATTAGTAATTCCACCATTAACAGAGTAAGAACTTAAAATATTTAAACTACTTAATACATTACTACGAATAAATAATGAATGAATAGATAATAAATTAACAACTGAATTAGAGGAAGTATTTGAACCACTATTAAAGGTAATATCGTTATCTAATGTGTAACCTATTTGTTTTGCGATAGATTTTAATGTATTTACTCCTGTTTTAAATAATAATTTAGTATCATTAGCATTAGTAGAGGTAAAAGTAATTTTATTAGTAATTCCTGAATATGTTATATCATAAGTAGAAGCACCGAAGGAACTATTAGTATTCATATCTGTTTTTATCTCGTTTATCAGTTCTAAAATATTATAATTTCCTACTGCTATTTGTAAAGGAGTTTTTAAAACTCCATTCTCTTCCCAGTCTATATAGTTATTATTTTCATTTGTATTATAAAATGTATATGGTATTTGAGCGGATTGTAATATTACTTTAAATAATTCATCTTCCTTCTTAGATATTTTTTGTTTTAAATTAATACTAAAATGTGTTCTTAAATCGTTTCCTGATAAAAAAACACCATTATTTAAAGCGTCTTTACTTCTAATATGTAATACATAATTTTCTATTATGGTTTGATCTGTTGTATGATATTCCATTTATAATATATAATATTATTTTTTATATTTTAATAATTCTGTTTTCAATATGGATAATGAATTATATTCTGAATTATCCATATTCTCCTCTAATTGAATATTAAATAATCTTGCGTCTATCATCATTAATACATCTTTAATTTGTTTTTGATTGATTTTTTCTTCTTCTAAATAGTAATATTTAAATGAATATATACAAAAAGTAGTTAAACCTATTGACCCTAAAGTAAGACTTAAAATAATTCCCCATAACATTTATTATATATAATATATTTTTATTTTAATAAAATCCTAATTGTTTCATATATGCTAATTTACTAATATATTTTTTTGGTGGTGGTTTAGGTGGTTTAGGTGTTTCTTTTTCTTCTTCTTCTTCACTATCATAATATACAGGTTCTTTTTTTAATTTTTTTTTCTCTTTTTTTTTCCTTCGAACTATGACTTCTTCTTCTGAACTACTACTACTTTCATCTACATAAACGATTTTTTTTTTCTTTTTTGGTTTTGCTTCTTTAACGATTTCTTTTTTTAGTTTTTCAGTTTTTTTTTTTTCTTTTACTAATTGTTCTTCTTCTTTCAATGCTCTCTTCTCTTCTAATTTCTTTTTCCTTGCCTCTAACATCGCATTTATCGCCTTCTGCCTCGCAGGAGTCATTTTATAATTTCCCTTCTTTCGTTTATCAGGTTTATCAGGTTTTTTAGGTGCTTCAATATCCTCATTATCATCTTCAATATCATCAGTAACCTTAACATTTTTAGTATCTTCTTCAGTTATACTACTTTCATTTCTCGTTAATTTCGGTAATTCAATATCTTTTAAAATTTCTCCTATCGGTTTTGGTTCTTCCATATATCTATATATAAGAAAAAAAAAATAACGATATACCGAAAAATTAATTAATTAATTATTGTTTTATTTCGGTATTTTTTAATAATTTCGTTTTAATGTAGATGTATTCTGTTTTATTACCTTGGCGATTTTTACTATATCGTTTATTATGTTTATGATGAAGATTTTGTTTATAGTAATATAAACCATCTTCGAACATAAAAAAATAATATATATGTTTCTTATTATTCATAATTTCATTAATACCTGTATCGTATTTATTAATATTCATCATTAAATCTGAATATCTATTATGCTTACATCTCCTCGTTTTTAATTCTATTAAATACATATCATTATAAAAATCAAAAGTAGAAAATCTATCATCATACATATTTAAATTAGTATTTAAAAATCGTTCTATTAATGGTTTTGTTTTTCTTTCACTATCTAATCCGAATTGTAAATCAATATAATAATCTAAGGAATTTTTAATCATCTATATATATATATATAAGATTTTAATTTATAGAAATTAAAAGTCTTGTCTATCAATTTTTAACTCCTAAAATAATAAGTTTAATTATTAATTATCGTCTTATAAGTCCTAAAATAAAATGACCGCATGTCTATTAAAAATTTTAACTAATAAAAAAAAAAATATGATTTTATATTAATTACTCTCTTTATATGATTTCTTATATTTGCTATAATGTTCTTTTGCCGTTTGTTTTATCTTCTCTTTATTCTCATTATAATATTTTTGGGAGTAAGTTACTCTTTTTTCATCTCGTTTTTTTATTATTAAGTAATCTATAAATGCTTTTTCAAATAATAATTTTAATTCTAATATTAATGATTTATATAACTCTATAACATCATCTTTATTAATATTATTATTATTTATAAGGTCTTCGATATTTCCTACTTTATTTTTCAAATCTTCCATATATATATATATATAATATTTTATTTCTTAATTTCATCATCAAATTTGATTAAAAAATTTCCCTTTCTAAATGTAGTTTTAAGTTTTTCTTTTTTTTTTAGTTCTCGAATTTTTTTTTTTCTTTCAACTTCTAATTGATTTTGATATTTATGAATTTTTTTAACGATCTGTTTAAGGTCTGTTATTTCAAATTTGTCTAATTTCATTTTCCCTTTTAAATCATTTTTAACTAATAATAAACTCATTTCTTCTATAAAAGGTATAAAACTAAAATGTTTCTCATACCAATCCATACCAGCATTCCAGTCTTTTCTTTCAAACCAATCTATATAGGATAAATTTTTTTTAGTAGATGTATAATTAATAATTTCCCTCGTTCCATCATCGTTGATTTTTTCAGTAATATCATTTAATTCATAGTCTATCATATCAGGATTAAAATTTTTATGAAATGTCTCATTTTCGTAATAGGTTTTAAAATCTAAATTTTCAAATTCATCAGGGGTGTATATATCATAACCACAATTTTTTAAATATAAATATGCCTCGTTCTCTTCTAATGTATTCATTCTATATATATAATAATTAGAAAAAAAATTAATTATTTAACTCTAAATAATTATTATCTATATCTAAATCAATAATATCAATTTCATCATCATCATCATCATCATCATCACTCGCCGAAGATATATCTAAATATTGATTATCAAAATACATATACGCTACATCGTCTAAAACATTTTCAAATCTTTTTAAATATGTTTCATATTTATTTTTAAAAAATATTCTATCGTTTTTTAAAATTTCAATTAGTATATTTTTATATTTTTTATTATTTGTTACCATATTGTATATTGTTTTATTACATAATTTAAAATTATTTAAATGGAATAAACAACAATTAAAATTAGGTAACAAATTCGTTATAAAATCATCGTCTATAATCATATATATATATGAAATATTATTTTTGTTCTATTGGAATTTCAATAGGTTTATTATTATTATTATTTTTATCATCTTCTAAAATTTCTCTATCGCATTCACACCCCCAACAACTAATTCTACTACACCTACTATGGACTAAATAATTTAATATTGGTGATAATAAAGTAGATGATATAATAGCAAAAAGAATTACACTTTCACTCATTATATATTAATTTAGATATAATTTATTATTAAATTTGATAATAAAATATATATTATATATTATATAAATGCCTTCTATTATAGGAAATATTGAATTATGGCGAAATAATATTGATAATATATACCCTCCATTAATTACCTATAATGTGCTTATAGGTTCTAAATTAAATCCTCAAAGTGTTAAACTATATGTTGTTGGTAATACTTACTTTAATGGTGACCTGACTATAACAGGTTCGTTTAGTGGAGATATTGAAACCATTAAGGTCGATAGTAAAAGTGATGATGTGGAATATAAATTAATTTTCTGTGTTGAAACTGGAACATCAATTCCGTTATATCTAAATAGTGGTTTGTCCTATAACCCTTCAACGAACTCTATAACTGCTGATTATTTTTTAGGTAATGCTTCAACAGCATCTCTATTAGAAACAGCAAGAACAATAAACGGAGTAAGTTTTAATGGTGGAGCAAATATACAGACCATAATAGGAGGAACTAATATTACTATAGTAACTAATTCAACAATTAATTTAGATACTACTCTTACTGGTATGGTTTCTATAACTTCTACTGATTTTATAGGTAATTTAACAGGTGTCGCTACGAGTGCTGTTACCGCTACCACGGCATCTGTAGCGACAGCATTAACAACCACTAACACCACGACTGATCTCGGTTATTATGTAATTTTCGCTGGTGGATATGGAAGTGGAAATCAGACCTGTTATACATCAGCAAATATAAATTATAATCCAAATACAGACACCTTAACACTGGCGAATTTTCACGGCAA
>Ga0310345_10004154_pt1 | contig 13287 bp, 12 predicted proteins | sample HC15DNA20500_MG_FD_204667 | JGI IMG/M metagenome (GOLD analysis project Ga0310345, IMG submission 204667) | Marine microbial communities from station ALOHA, North Pacific Subtropical Gyre - HC15-DNA-20-500_MG | ecosystem: Environmental > Aquatic > Marine > Oceanic | place: Pacific Ocean: North... | reverse complement strand
TGCGGAACAACATGCCGTCACCCGCCTTGAGGCCGAACCAGCCCTCCTCCTTCTGTGGTGTCTGGTGGCTGGCACGCTCGTCCTTGTAGTCCGGGAAGACTGCACGCAATACGTCAAGCGAAGTAAGCTCGCCGCGGCCGACATCGGAAAACACGTCTTCCACGGAATCGCGCGCCAGACGTGGCAACGCGGCACGAATCGTATCGAGCGAGAACTGCCTGCTGGCGCGCTCAAACGCGCGCTCAAGTATGCGCGAACCAAGGCCGGAATATTGCCGCCTTGTGGCGTCACGCGTCGCGCGGCGGATGGCGGCACGCGCCTTGCCGGTGGCGACCACCGATTCCCATGCCGCAGGCGGCGTCTGTGCCTTGGAACGGATGATTTCGACTTCGTCGCCATTCTGCAATTTTGTGATGACCGGCATGATCTTGCCGTTGATCTTGCAGCCAACGCAGGTGTTGCCGATATCGGTATGCACCGCATAGGCGAAGTCAATGGGGGTGGCGCCGCGCGGCAGCGCAATGATGCGACCCTTCGGCGTGAAACAGAAAACCTGGTCGAGGAACAGTTCCAGCTTGGTGTGCTCAAGGAACTCTTCCGGGTTCAGCCCTTCGGTCAACTGCGAGATCGTCTTGCGCAGCGTCTCATAGGCGCGAATTTCACCATTTCCCGCGTGGCCATTGGCCTTTCCGTTGCCGGAACCATCCTTGTAGAGCGTGTGCGCGGCGACGCCATATTCGGCGATGTCATGCATTTTCCAGGTGCGTATCTGCAGTTCAACGCGCTGGTTGGATGGGCCGATAACAGTGGTATGGATCGAGCGGTAGTCGTTCTGCTTGGGCGTCGAAATGAAGTCCTTGAAGCGGGCCGGCACCATCTTCCAGGTGGTGTGGACGATACCCAGCGCCCGGTAGCAATCCTCCACCGTATCGAGGATGACGCGGAAGCCGTAAATATCGGAAAGCTGCTCGAAGCCGAGCGCCTTGCGCTCCATCTTGTGGAAGATCGAGAACGCTTTCTTCTGGCGGCTGCGCACGGTTGCCTTGATGCCCTCGCGCTCCAGCTTCTGGGAAAGCTCGCTGGTGATGGTCGAGACGAGATCGCGGTTCTTTTCCGCCAGACCGGCCAGCCGCTCGGTAACGGTGGCATAGGCTTCCGGGTTTATGTGGCGGAAGGAGAGTTCCTCCAGTTCCTCGCGCATGTCGTACATGCCGATGCGGCCGGCCAGCGGCGCGTAGATCTCCATCGTCTCGGTGGCGATACGGGCGCGCTTTTCCTGCGGCACGAAATCGAGCGTGCGCATGTTGTGCAACCGGTCGGCGAGCTTCACCAGCAGCACCCGGATGTCATCGGAAATGGCAAGCAGAAGCCTTCGTAGGTTCTCCGCCTGCTCGGCCTTCTTGGACACGAGGTCCAGCTTCTTCAGCTTTGTAAGCCCCTCGACAAGAAAGCCGATACGCTCACCGAACATGGAGTCGATTTCCTTGCGGGTGGCGTCGGTATCCTCGATCGTGTCGTGGAGCAGAGCTGTCGCGATCGTCTCCTCGTCGAGCTTGAGATCGGTGAGAATGGCGGCGACTTCGAGCGGATGGGAGAAATAGGGGTCGCCATTGGCGCGCGTCTGCTCGCCATGCTTTTGCATGGCGTAGACATAGGCCTTGTTGAGGAGCGCCTCGTTGGCGTCCTTCTTGTAATGGCTTACCCGTTCGACAAGTTCGTACTGCCGCATCATGGGCGGTTACGTCACCATCCGTTCAATGATTGTTCATGCACTGTATATGCACCCGCGACCGCGGTTTTGAAAGGCATCACGGTGGGAGAAGAGCAGACAGAATTTAACTCTTGGGACCGCTTGCATCTCACAATGAGATTTTGCGACTGTGTCCCTCACCTCAAGGAAAGCCTGTATGCCCGACCTCTATCTCAACATCACCGACCAGCCGGAAGACGTATTGGAGGCCATCGCGCAATCAATGGACAAGCGAGCACGTGAACCCGCGATGCGGGAAATCTGCAAGCGTTACATGAGCGGATTGCACCGCCCCGACGCAGATGTGTTGGAGATTGGATGCGGGAATGGCGCCAGCACATCGTTGCTGCTCGAAAACCTTGAGCCGCGTCAGTTTACTGGTGTCGATCCGTCAAAGGGTCTGCTGCACAGGGCCAGATCCAGGTTCTCCGGTGAAGAAGGCGTCCAGTTCTGCTGCGGCGACGCTCTTGCCACCGGACAGAATGATGAATCTTTCGACACAGTGATCGCTCATACCGTGTTCTCACACTTGTCCGACCCGCAAGGTGCTCTGACCGAAGCATTCAGGGTGCTGCGTCCCGGCGGCAAACTAGCAATCTTTGACGGCGACTACGCCACCAACACAGTAGCCTTGTTTGAGGGCGACCCGTTGCAGGCGGCTATGACCACCACACAACGAAACCTAATCCACGACCCGTATGTCATGCGCAAATTGCCGAGCCTGATCAGAAGTGCCGGATTTGCAGTAAGCGAAACGCTGGCGCACGGATATATCCAGACCGACAGCCCGGAATATCTTACCTCGCTTGTGGAACGCGGCGTCAGTGCGGCGGTGGTAGCCGGAGATTGTGGCTCGCAACTCGCCGAAGGCTTCAACGCGGAAGTGTACCGCAGAACCGAAAATGGCACCTTTTATGGTGCCATTCTGTTCGTCACAATAATTGCAGAGAAACCGGGCGCTAAGCGCGCGTGAAATCAGTATTCGTCGCCGCTCTTTTCGGGCGGAACCAGGCCTTCGATGCCGGCGAGCAATTCGTCCTCGGAGAGCCGGTCGAACTGGACTTCGGCTTCCGGCTTGTCCTCGGTGTCGGAGAAGACCGGTGTCTGGACCGGTGCTGCCGCTTCGGGGAGTGCCGGCTGTTCGGGCAGGTCTGCCTCGGGCTCGTCGACCTCGACGTGTTTTTGCAGCGAATGGATGAGATCTTCCTTCAGATCTTCCGGCGAAAGGGTTTCGTCGGCAATCTCGCGCAGGGCCACAACGGGGTTCTTGTCGTTGTCGCGATCGATGGTGATCGAGCTGCCCGAGGAAATCTGGCGGGCGCGGTGACCTGCAAGCAGGACCAGTTCAAAGCGGTTTTCGACCTTGTCGATGCAATCCTCGACGGTAACACGTGCCATCGTTGGCTCCCGAAATCATGGTGTGGGGAATTTGCAGCGCACCTAACGTGTATTGACGGCAATTTCAAGGCTTTTGCTTGTGTGCTTGCTCGCGCACCGCGACATGTTGACAGGAATTGGCGTTTCACGGGGCCATGTTCGGATGCCGGTATGCAGGGCAACATGTTTAAGCCATATTCGCGATGATAGGCTTTTTGCTGCTTTTCCAGCCGTTGACCTGCCCGCAGATGCCGCCTGTACGAGGTCAACCCGTTATTTTGACAATGGAATTTGAGGCCATCATGTTTGACCAACGCGAGAAAATTGCACTCTTCATCGACGGGGCAAATCTCTACGCCACCTCGAAGACGCTGGGTTTCGACATAGACTACCGCCGGATGCTGAAGCATTTCGGCGAAAAGGCCTATCTGCTGCGCGCCTATTACTACACCGCGCTCATCGAGGATCAGGAGTATTCCTCGATCCGCCCGCTGATCGACTGGCTGGATTACAATGGCTACACGGTCATCACCAAGCCGACCAAGGAGTTCACCGACTCCAGCGGCCGGCGCAAGGTGAAGGGGAATATGGACCTGGAACTGGCCGTGGATGCGCTGGAGCTTGCAGGCACGGTCAACCACTATGTCCTGTTCTCGGGCGATGGCGATTTCCGTTGCCTGGTGGAGGCATTACAACGCAAGGGCTGCAAGGTTTCGGTGGTTTCCACCGTTTCCACGCAACCGCCGATGATTGCCGACGACCTGCGCCGGCAGGCAGACCATTTCGTCGATCTGGTTTCGCTGAAGAAGGAAATCGGCCGCGATGCAGCCGAGCGCCCTGTACAGACCCAGCGCCACGATGACGACGAAGACGATTACGAGGATGAAGATTTCTGATCCGTATCGGCAAGGACGGATCCATGTCTCTTTCAACCGAACCCCCGCATGACTGCCCGCTTTGCCCAAGGTTGGTGGAATTTCGCCAGATTTGGCGCGCGCGCGAACCAGACTGGCATAACGGCCCTGTGGAAACCTGGTGCGATGAAGCCGGGCGCGATGCGGTGCGCCTCCTGATCGTCGGGCTTGCTCCCGGTGTGCGCGGTGCGAACCGGACAGGCAGACCGTTTACCGGCGATTATGCCGGTGACCTGCTCTACGCGACGCTCGCTGAATTCGGGTTTGCTACGGGTAGCTATGGTGCAGACCCGCAAGACAACCTCCAGCTGAAGCGCACGGCGATTACCAATGCGGTGCGGTGCGTGCCGCCGGAGAACAAGCCCGTTGCGGCCGAAATCAACACCTGCCGCCAATTTCTTTCCGCAACCGTGAACTCCTTCCCAAGTCTTGAGATGATCGTGACACTGGGCAAGATCGCACATGACTCCACCTTGCGTGCGCTCGGTGTGCGCGTGGCTTCGGCCCCGTTCAGTCATGGCGGCGCGCATGAAGTCGCGGCACCGATCGGTAGCGTGCGCCTGCTGTCCAGCTATCACTGCTCTCGCTACAACACCAATACCGGCCGGCTGACCGAGACCATGTTCCGCTCGGTGTTCGAACGGGCCCGCGAACTTCTGGGTCCACAGTCCGGACAGGCCCCTGCAAGGTGACAAGAAGCGACGCCTATGGCATTTCTTGTATTCAGAATCAGTTCAGTCGATCTGCTCTATTCTTTGAAGCGTCACGAAAAGGACAAAGCAGGACGACATTAGTCTAGACCGATTGCGGGAGATTACGGGGCGCAGTCCTCCGCAAAATGCAACCCGGTAAATCTGGCAGACCAGGAGAATCTGATGGCAGCATCGCGAATTCCGGCTTTTCTCAACAGCGCCCGCAAGGGTTTCATTGCGGCGACCATCGCAGTGGCCACCCTTGCCTTCCCGCTTGAAGCAGGCGCCAAGACCTATTTGGTCAATGGTATCTTGAGCGCCACGGCAATCGGCTATGGCTTTAAGAACCTCAAGGCCAAGATTCCGAATGCATCGCTGTTCCTGATGGTCACAGGCCTGGAGGCCGGCGGCATCCGCAAGTCCATCGTCGAGGATATTCGCAAGCGCCACGCCGCAAACCCCGCCGAACAGTTCACGCTCGCCGGCATTTCCAAGGGTGCCGACGTGGTGATCGGTGTGGCCCGTGACGTTGCGGCGCAGGGCATTCCGATCCGCTATATCGCCATCGTTGAGAGCAGCGGCGGTTCACTGCCTGGCAATGTTCAGCGAGCCGACAATTTCGTCTGCGCCAAAAAGGGTGGCCTATGCACCCAGCGGCCCGTCGGCGGCGCCAACACCATTCCGATTGATACCGGTCATATCGATATGGGCGATCACCCGAGGGTGCATAACAGCGTCATCGCCAACGCAAGCTGACCTTTCTGCGGCGAGATGATCAGCCCTTCTCGCGGAGCAGCCTTGCCTGCTCGCGTTTCCAGTCGCGCTCTTTCTTCACCTCGCGCTTGTCATGGTCCTTGCGGCCCTTGGCAAGTGCCAGTTGTAGTTTGGCGAGACCGCGATCATTGAAGTAGAGCCGGTTGGGCACCAGCGTCATGCCTTCGCGGCCCACGGCCTGAAACAGGTTGGCCATCTGCTTCTTGTGAACCAGCAACTTGCGTTTGCGGCGCGGATTGTGGTTGAAGCGGTTGCCCTCGGTGAGTTCAGGGATGTAGGCGTTGATGAGCCATAGTTCGCCGCCCTCCTCGGTGGCGTAGCTCTCCCCGATATTGGCCTGGCCATTGCGCAGCGACTTGACCTCCGTGCCAGTCAGCTGGATGCCGGCTTCGATGGAGTCGATGAATTCATAGTTGTGGCGCGCCTTGCGGTTGTCCGCGATCAGCTTGCCGTTCGTCGTTTCCTTTTTCTTTGGCTTTGCCATGAGATCACAAAAGCACTGCCTGACTAGTTTATCAGGCCGGCATGCACCATCGCGTCACGGATGGATGACTTGGTGTTTTCCTCAAGCGAAACCATTGGCGAACGCACATGTTCCTCGATACGGCCGAGCACCGAAAGGGCATATTTCGCGCCGGCCGGGTTTGGCTCGACGAACAGCGCATTGTGCAGCGGCGCCAGCTTGTCCTGAAGCGCCAGCGCCTCGTCAAAACGATTGTCGAGACAGGCCTTTTGAAATTGCGCACAAAGGCGAGGCGCAACATTGGCTGTAACCGAGATGCACCCGACACCGCCATGAGCGTTGAAGCCGAGTGCGGTAATGTCCTCTCCTGAAAGCTGGATGAAATCCTCGCCGCAAGCCGCGCGCTGGTCGCTGACGCGGCGCATATTGGCCGTCGCGTCTTTCACGCCAACGATGTTTTTGTGCGCCTTGTGCAACTGTCCCATCGTCTCGGGCAGCATGTCGATGACCGAGCGCGGCGGGATGTTGTAGATGAAGATCGGGAGCGAGATCGCTTCCGCAATCGCTGAAAAATGTGCCTTCAGGCCGCGCTGGCTGGGCTTGTTGTAATAGGGGGTGACGACCAGCACGCCGTCAGCGCCCGCCATTTCGGCATGTTGCGCCAGATCGACGGCTTCATGCGTATTGTTGGAACCGGCGCCGGCAATAACGGGCACTCTTCCCTTGGCGACCTCGATGGTGATCTCGACCACGCGCTTGTGCTCGTCATGGGAGAGTGTCGGTGACTCCCCGGTCGTTCCCACCGGGACGAGACCGTTGGTGCCTTCCTCGATCTGCCACTCGACGAATGCGCGGAACGCTTTCTCGTCCAACGAACCATCGGTTGCGAAGGGCGTTACAAGCGCGGGCATGGAGCCCCGGAACCGGCTCAATTCCATCATGTCAATCCATCAAACAATGAGGGGCCGCGTGAGGCCCGATGCGGTGGCGGACCATAACGACGAAGGCACTATGCCGCAAGCAGCGGGAACCCTGTGCCTAGACGCGAATTTACAATTCTACCAGTTTCGGAAACGCCGCGTTAACGCAAGGTTGAGGGATGGCCTCTATCTTGTCGCAGTTTCGATGCACCACAATAACCTTCTGGACGAGGCGATTCTTTCCATGGCCATGAAGAACAGTCTTGCCGCAGTGCTGGCATTGGCTCTCGCAGCACCAATCGCGGGCAATGCCGCAGCGCAATCCCCTCTGCCTGCAGCGGGCGATCTGCCGGTTCCCACGCCGAGGCCCGATGCCACCACAACTTCCGCCATCCGCCCGGCATCAGTGGTAAACGCTTCGTCGATCAACACCGCGCCGAAGATCGCTCCCGTTCGTGGCAGTCTGGAGGAGGGTCTCGACGCGCTGACGACGAAAGACGCGCGGCGCGCGCTGGCCATCCGTGCCGGGATGGCCCCCGGCAGCCTTGACAGAAAAATCCTTGCCTGGACCATCGCGCTTTCGGGACAGGAAGACATTCCATCAGGCGAGATCGCCGCGATCTCGCGCGATCTGCCGGACTGGCCGGGGCACGCTGCAATGCGCCGCCACGGCGAAGAGGCGATGGCACGCGAGAACCCGCCCGCGCAAACCGTCATCTCTGCGTTCGGCAATTCCAGACCCGAAAGCGTGGAGGGCGCCATCCTGCTGGCGCGGGCGCACCTGTCACGAGGTAACAAGAAGGCTGCCAACGCAGCAATAGCGCCGATCTGGCACGGCGAGCGACTGAGCAAGGCCGAGGAACGCGACATCCTCAACCAGGTGGGCACTGTACTCTCTCGTGAAGACCATCGCATCCGCATGCACGCCATGTTCTACCGTGGCTACGAGGATGAAGGCCTGCGCATGGGCGGCCTAGCCGAACAGGCGAGCCTTGCCCGGGCGCGCCATGCCGTAAACGAGCGCTCCAAGGATGCTGCAAGCAAGATCAAGGCGGTGGAACCTTCATCGCAGCGCGATATCGGTTACACCTTCGCCCGCATCCGGCATGCCCGCATCACCGATGAGTATCGAGAAGCGGCGAGACTGCTACTGGCCTCCCCCCGCGATCCGTCCGTCCTGATAAACGGTGACGCATGGTGGGAAGAGCGCAAGCGTGTGGCGCGCGGCCTCCTGGACGAGGGCGACGCCAGAACCGCATACAGGCTGGTGTCTGAACATTCGGCGCAATCGGCCACTGACCGGGTGGAAGCAGAGTTCCATTCCGGCTGGATCGCGCTTCGGTTCCTAAACGACGCCGCTCGTGCCCGCACACACTTCGAGAAGATCATCCAGATTTCATCCACGCCGATCAGCCTGTCGCGCGGCCACTACTGGCTCGCGCGTGCTTCCAGCGGACCTGCCGCCACCGAGCATTACCGCAAGGCGGCACGCCATGCCGGCAGTTTCTACGGCCAGTTGGCCGCGCAGCATCTCGGTCAGCGGCAATTGGCGCTTTCCAACCCGCGCCCCTCTGCGGGCGAGCGGTCGCGGTTTGCCTCGCGCGAATTGGTGCAGGCGATCATCAAGCTTGAGGAAGCCGGTTACGACTGGCGCGCCAAGGTGATCTATCGACATCTCGCAGAAACGCTTCAATCCGCTGGCGAACTGGCAATCCTGGCAGCAAGGGCGGAAAAACGCGGCGACAACACGCTCGCCCTGCAGGTGGGCAAGATCGCCCATTCGCGCGGGCTCGATGTCGATACCGTTTCCTGGCCGATTGGCGCCATTCCCGCCAATTCGAAGATCGGCAAGACCGGCACCGCACTCGCCTATTCGATCGCCCGGCAGGAAAGCGCGTTCAACGTCGCGGCGGTGTCGCACGCCAACGCGCGCGGACTGCTGCAACTCCTGCCCGGCACGGCAAAAATGATGGCGAAGAAGACCGGTCAGAAATACAGCTACAAGCGGCTGACGACCGATGCCAGCTACAATGCCTCGCTCGGCGCGGCATATTTGTCCGAACAACTCGACAATTTCGGAAACTCCTACATTCTCACCTTTGTGGGCTACAATGCCGGACCGGGCAGGTCGAGGAACTGGGTCGAGAAATACGGCGACCCACGCGGCAAACCAATTCATGAAGTCGTCGATTGGGTCGAACGTATCCCGTTCAACGAAACGCGCAACTATGTCCAGCGCGTGATGGAAAACTACCAGATCTACAAGACCCGTCTGGCCGGTGGCCGGCTCGATATCGAGGGCGATCTGCGATTCGGCAGGCGCTGACGGAGAGCACGCAGGCCCTGCCCCGGCTTGGCAAGCATTTCGCCAAAGCTTAGTTTGAGAACTGATTCAAACCGGGCGGGCAATGCATGAGCGATCAATTCGATGACAGCGAGGGGTGGGAGAAGTTCGAGTATTCGGCCTCCGATGGCCTGCGCCTTGCCGGACGAAAATATGGATGGCAACACACCAGGGCCCTGCCCGTCATCTGTCTGGCCGGTCTGACCCGCAACAGCGCCGATTTCCACCCGCTGGCGCTTCACCTTTCCCGCGAGGCGGCTGTACCGCGCCGTGTGCTCTGCCTCGACTATCGCGGGCGCGGCATGTCGGACCATGACAAAGACTGGGAAAAGTACAACATCTTCACCGAGGCAGCCGATGTGCTGGCTGCGGCCGACGCGCTGGGTATTGGCAAGGCTATCACAATAGGCACATCACGCGGGGGGCTGGTGACATATGTTCTCGCTGCCACGCGGCCGGGTCTGCTGGCGGGCGCGGTGCTGAATGATATCGGTCCCGAGATCGATCCACAGGGACTGGTCAGGATCCGCAACTATGTCGGTGGCGCCGAAAGCTTCCCCAACTGGTCGGAGGCAACCAATGCTGTACGGTCCTACGGCAAGGCGCACTTCACCAAATGGGATGACGACGAATGGAGACGCCAGGCGCGTCTAATTTATGCGGAGAAGGACGGCAGGATCGTCAAGCGCTACGACCAGAACCTGACGAAGACGCTGAAATCCCTCAATCTGGACAACCCCATTCCACCGATGTGGCCGCAATTTGCCGGTCTCAAAAACATACCGCTCATGGCCATCCGCGGCGAGAACAGCGATCTGCTTTCAGCCGAGACGCTGCGCAGTATGCATGATGCGCATCCGGGCATGCAAAGCATCGTTGTGGAAAGCCAGGGACATGCCCCGGATTTGGCAACGCCCGGCATTCCGCCTGCTATCGCCCGCTTTGCAACACAAGTCGACAGCGGTGCTGTTCACTAGACATTTTCTCGGATCAGTGTCCGCTTATTTTCCGGACTTGCCCCTGGCGAGCGCCTTGGCCTGCTTGATCCAGTCCTCGCGCTCGATGCGTCCCTTGAAACTCAGATGGGCGTTTACCCAATCACGCTCGACCTTCTTCCAGTCGCCGATCTGCGACCAGCGATAGATGCCCAAGCCGTTCAGCTTTCCGGCAATCTTGGGGCCTATGCCGGAGATTTGAGTCAGGTCATCGGGCTTTGCCGGCTTGGCGATCGCCTTGGGCTTGCCTGCATCGGCAGCGGCTGCCGATCCTCCGGTAGTCGCCGGCTTCTTCCTTGCGGCGCCAGTCGCTGCTGTCTTCTTCGTGGAGGCACCCTTCGCCGCGGTCTTTCTGGTCGCCGGTTTGCGGGCTTTCCTGCCATCAGTCCTGGTCGTGGCGTTCACCTGGCCATTGCCGTCATCGTCCTTGACCTGTTTCGTATCCTCCAGAATACGGGTCGGTGGCGGAATGGGGGCACCCGTCAGCGCATCAGCAGGCGGAACCGAAGCGATTTTTCCGCCGGTTCGCACAATCTGCGTATCAGCTCCGTTTGCCGCAGGGGTCGAGGCGGGCGCGATCAACATCCTGAGAACGTAACCGATCACACAACCGATGATGAGGGCAACTGCAAGCAGTAGCGCCGATTGAATGATAAACATGGTCATGAAGACTCTCCGGCCCCGCTCGTTTCTTCGGCCGAGCGGCCCTGCGCGATCCAGCCAATCACCACGCCGGCGACAAACGCAATCGCCAGCAGCCAACCCAATTGTCCCATGAGATAGACCATCATATGACTCCTCTAGTTCACAACGCGGAACTCGATACGCCTGTTCCTTGACCGGCCTTCCTCGGTCGAATTGTCGGCCAGTGGCTCTGCTTCACCATAGCCGCTTGCGACCAACCGGCTCGAAAAGACACCCGAACGCACCAGATAGTCCCGAACGGCAATAGCCCTCTCCTCGCTCAGCTTCTGATTGGCAACGTCGGGTCCTTCGGCGTCGGTGTGACCGGCGATTTCGATCCGTACCTGCGGGCAGCGGCGCACGATGAACGCCAGCGCGTCAAGCAGACCCGTGGACTCTGCCCTCAGTTGCGCGGAACCGGTTTCGAAACGGATCTTGCGGTCATCCAATTGAGCATCGAGTTCCTGCTGGCAATCTTCCGCAACCAGCTTCTCACCAGGCTTGCGCACCGATATCCGGGGCCGGGCTGTAAAATTGGGTGGCAAGTCCGCCACCAATTGTCTGCGGATTTCGTTTGCGGCGACACCGGTCGGTGCCTCGCCTTCAATCGTCAAGATGCCGTCCTCAATACTGATCCGACCGGAGCCAAGCCTCGAAAGCGTGCGAATGGCTGAATTTACCGCCTCGTGGAGATTGTCCGGCGCGCCCGCCGCGATCTGCTGCTGGTTCCTTAGTTCGTGTCCATCAGGCAACACGCCCCCGGCCAATGCCAGATGGGCGGACATCTCCTCCTCACTTGGTACGAACCCGTCGAGAATCGCGGGTCCCTCCGCCGGAACGGCAAACGACCAGACGAAGGGCTTGACCAGCACCCTTTCGACGCTCGCGGAGGAAAGCGTTATGCCGCCGGGAAGTACGCCGTTGAAACCATTGACCAAATCGTCGTACCCGGAAGCAGTGCCCGCCCTGCCCTCTACCGACAGTGACCCATTCACAACGGCAAGCCTCGCTGTTTTGAACCCCGGCAACTGCTTAATCAGAAAGCCTGTGGCTTCTGCCCAGCCGAACCCATCGGGCACGCCGTTCGCAATCGCCAGCCGGTTTTGGACAGTGGCATCAGGCAGTGCCGCCCTTGCCGCCTCTTCAGCATTCTGCCGCGCCGCTTCGCTGGGTGCAAAGCCTTCCAGGGTCACCGTAGCGCCATCGAAGCGGACAGAAGAACTGTACGGGGTGGCGGTGGCTGGCAGAATTTTGATGTCACCCCGTGTGGCCCCGGATGGGAGATTTTCTTGCAGTGCGGCCACGAGCTCCTCGTAATCGGCAACACCCGCCGCAGTGCCATGAAGGCTGATGGCGTTATCGACGATGAGCGCGCTGGAACCCGCCATGGAGGCCATCTGGTCCATCGTGAAAGCAGCAAACTCATACAGGTTCTGCGGAGCACCGCCGGCCACATCAAGCAATTCCTCGACCTCGATACCGGGCAGGACTTCCGTCGCCTGCGTCAAGAGCCGCCCCTTGAACGCTTCATCCGGTACATATCCGGAGATCGACAGCTTGCCATCGCGTTTTTCCATCGACAGCAGGAACGGCGAAACCGGGGCGGGCTCGATGCTGACATTGCCCTTGATGCCGTCTGCGGGAAGATCACCTTCGAAGGCAGCCAGAATGTTGGAATACGCCTCGACCGTGGCAGCCTGACCGGAAACAGACAACGTATTGCCGGAAACCTCGATCTTTCCACTCGTCATACCGGTGAGTTGCGCCAGGCCATAGGCGAACAAAGGCAAGAGCCCGTCCGGCGCACCGCGTGCCCACTCCATCGAATCGTCAATTTGCGCGTCGGGCAGGCTTGCCGCCGCCAGCGACAGGACCTGACTACGCATCGTGTCGTCGCTGACATTGCCGGTGAGTGTTACCTGCCCGGGTTCAAGCAATGCGGTTGTGACAAAGGGATCGGCGACCTTGGGTAGCTCGGCGGCCTGCTCCACCACCCTGACACCATGCACGGATTTCACAGAATCGACGGCGGTTGAAATGGCGTCTCCATTCGGCGCCAGACCCGACAGGCGCAAATCCCTGCCCTCGGCAGTGACGCTTGCCCAGGGATGGTCCGCGGTGAGCGCCGCTTTGGTGCGTTGAACCAAGTCTTCTTCTACGGTTGCAGCGCGCAGATAGACTGCCGCGGCCGTGAGGACAGCAACCGTAATCAGGGCCGGAAAGAGCCAGAGCGTCACAAGTTTGCTGAAAGACCGCATTTTTCCCTCGAAAGCATTGCCTGTTTTCCAGCTGGCAGGTTCGATTTGACCTGCGTCATCCGGACAGTTCTGCGCCCCTGAGGTGAATTACGGGGATGATTATCCGTGATCAGGCT
>Ga0310345_10004153_pt1 | contig 13291 bp, 16 predicted proteins | sample HC15DNA20500_MG_FD_204667 | JGI IMG/M metagenome (GOLD analysis project Ga0310345, IMG submission 204667) | Marine microbial communities from station ALOHA, North Pacific Subtropical Gyre - HC15-DNA-20-500_MG | ecosystem: Environmental > Aquatic > Marine > Oceanic | place: Pacific Ocean: North... | reverse complement strand
CTGATGGGTTATATCGCCCCGTAATACATGGGCGCCTTCCTCGCCGACTTCGAGGCAAGGTGGCCATGACGTAGTGCGACTTGTGATGGGCCGTATGCAGCGGATGCATCACACCCCCCGCAAGTCATCGCGGTTCACGAAGATGACGCCGGGCGGTACTCGAGGATTGTTGCCGCGCGGTTTGCCGCAATTTTGGGGAAGTACGGCTAAGATGCGCCATCCGCGCCTCAGTCAGCCGAAAGAGATTGCTCGCTCCACCGCTCGTCTTTCGAGCTCTGAATCATGCCTCAGTAGGCAATCAATGGCTACTGAGCCTAGGCACGATCAGCGGAACGCCAAGCGTATCATCACGCGATGGTCGAACATGCCGTCAGGGTCGAATGAAGACGTCTCCCGGGGCCTGGGGCAGAGCTTCGGCGAGATCGTTCAGGCTATCGATCAGGAGTTGCGCCGCATAGCGCGGGTTGTGGGCATGGGCGCCCCCGTCTTTCGCGACGAACTGGTAGTTGTAGGCCGCGCGCAGCAGCCTAGGTGTCCAGCTGGCATAGCGATTGTCGCGCGCGATCTCCTCCTCGACGGCCAGACCGTCGCCGTCGAGATCGGTGAAGAAGTAGGGAAAGCTGTCCGGCGCGTAGAGAATGGCCGCGTCGGTGACGGTCTCGGCGTAGAGCATGATCATCATGCGCAGATGTTCGTGCAGGGCTTCGATCTCCGAGGCGATGCCTTCAGCGGTGTCGCCGTCGCCGTCCGGGTCCGCTTCACTCGTTCGGATCGCGCGCGACTCCTCCACGCCTGCGTGACAGCTCGTGCAATCGGCGATCTCGATCGCCGTGTCATGCGCGCCGTGGCAGCCCGCGCAGTCGTCGAAACCCGGAACATGCGCGAAACGTCCCGCATAACTCCGGCCCGGGTATTCATAGCCGCCGCCGACCTCGGCACCCAGCAATGTCGCCGCGGCCGCGGAATAATGGACATTGATGAAGCTCAACCGGTCCGACACCTCGTCGTCGCCGAGATCCGCGACGGCCGTTTTGACGTCCTCCCCGGACGCGCGGCCTTGGTGACAGACCGCGCAGACCGCCATGCCCGGCCCAAACGAGATCGCCGCGCCGGAGGGGAAGGGCAGAGTGGTGAGCGACGCCGCTTCCGGGGCGTGACATGAGGTGCATTCGACCAAATCCCCCGTGGGGACGGGATGGTCGATGACGCCTGCGGTGGTCATCGGAGAGGTCAGGTAGGCATTGAAGCCCGTGGTGGAATGGCAGGCGGCGCAGGCGCCGGGGATCTCGCCCTCCTCGTCCCAGTGGCGGAACGCTTCCGACATGGCGTCGGCGTGGCCCGACGCCATCCAGTCCTCGACGATCTCTTCCGGCGTGGGTTCGATGTCTTGGGCCAGTGGCCAAACTGGAACGAGACTGCCGGTCAGCAGCGCGGACAGCAGGAAAGCGGGGCGGCGCATGGCGTCTCTCCGACGGGCTGGGGCCAGATGTCTCGATGATGCGATGCAGGGCCGCGTCGAGCCTTGATCGAGATCAAGGCGGCGGCGCGGCGGTTGTCCGATGCAGGGAGGAGAAGCCGCCCCGGAGGTCGACATGTCCTGTCTCGAGCCGCACCGCAAACGGCCGTTCGGTCCGCCCGCCATCGTTCCGGAAACGGTGACGCTGGAGGCGCGCGACCTGCCCGGCCTGCGGCCCATTGCCTGCGTCGAGGAGGGGGCGGAGGTGGCCTTGGGTACGCCGGTCATGCATGACAGGGCTCGGCCCGCAATCCGGGTGGTCGCACCAGTGGCGGGCCGGGTGGTGCGGGTGGAGACCGGGCTCGGTCGCCGCGTCATTCGGGTCGTGATCCGGCCCGCTGGCCCGGCACGGGCTGCGCCGGTGACGGCTGTTGGCGACACCCGCGAATTGATGTTGATCCACGGGCTCTGGTGCGATCTGCGCACCCGGCCCTTCGACCGCGTGCCCGATCCCGAGGCACGGCCTCAGGCAATCCTCGTGAACGCGCTGGACGGTGCGGCAGTCGCGGCGGCGCAGGCCGCGCCATTCGCGCTGGGGCATGGCCTGCGCGCGCTTTGCAGGCTGACCGACGGGCCTGTGATCCTGTGTCAGCACGGCGGGGCGGCATTGGCCCCGGAGGAGGGACGCGTCGAGCTTGACACGGTCGCGCCGCGCCATGACGGCATGGCCCACAGGCTGCGCAGGCTGTGCAGCGTGGCCCATGGCGGCGAGGTCTGGACGCTCGACGCGCAGACGGCGATCGCGCTTGGCGGGCTCTGCGGCGAGGGGCTGTTCGATCCGCCGCGCCTAGTCGAGATCGTTACGCCCTCGGGCGAGGTCGCGGGCCTGCGGCAGGCGCCGCTCGGCGGCGATCTGGCGGAGGCGCTGAAGGAAGCTGGCTGGACGACCCTGGCCACCCGGCCGCTAAGGCGCAACGAGACCCGGATCGACCCGCGCCACGACGCGGCCCCGCCGCCCGACGGTGCGCTCGGGCCGATCGTGCCGGTGCCGGCCTTGGCGGCAACGCTGCCGATGCGGCTACGCGCGATCCCGCTGCTGCACGCATTGCAGATCGGCGATGCCGAGACCGCCCGCAGGCATGGTTGCCTCGATCTGGTCGAGGGGGACATGCGGGCGGCCAGCGCGATCTGCGCCAGCGGCGCCGACTATGGCACTCTGCTGCGCCGCGTCCTCGACGAGCTGGAGGACGAGAGATGATTGATGGCCATGTCACGGCGCTTCGAAAACGTGCCGCCCGTGATGCCACGGCGCTTCGGTTGATTGCCCTCGCGCCGCCTGCGGTGATCCTGTTCCTGCGGGCTCCGGGTACGGCGTGGCCTAATGCACTGGCCGTGGTCACGGCTGCGCTGGCCTGTGCCCTGATCTTCGCCGAGCTTCGCGGCCGCGGGCCGATCTTCGAGGCGCTGGTGCCGGCGCTGCTCATGCTCCTCTTCGTACCGCCCGAGGCCGCGCCTTGGCAACTCGCGCTCGCGCTGTCTCTGGCGCTCGTGCTTGGCGCGCTCGTTTTCGGTGGTGCGGGCTTCGGCTTTCTCAGCATCGGCGCGCTGGCACTGGCGTTGCTTGCCTTCTCGTTTCCGCCCCTTGTGCCGATGGTTCCGGCAGCGCCAGTGCTTTGGGCCGCCTTGCCCGGGGGGGTGCTGCTCCTGCTGGCGGGGCTTGCGCCGTGGCGGGTCGTGCTGGCCGGGGCCGCGGGCTTTGCGCTGGCGGCGGGGCCGGAAGGTCTGGGTTTCGCACAGGCCGCGCCACTCGCTGTCCTCTTGGTCTATTTCGCCGCAGATCCCTTCGGCGCGCCTGTCACCGGGCCGGGGCAGTGGATGTCGGGCCTGATGGTGGGCGGGCTGATCGCGCTACTGGGCGCACCCGGGGGACCCGGTTTCGACATGTCGGCGGGCGTCTTCGCCGTGCTGCTCGCGGGCCTGTTCGCGCCGCTGATCGACGCCGGCGTGATCGCCGTCTCCGACTGGCGCGAGGGGGTCCGCCATGGCTGAGGCGCGCGGTCCATGGGCGCGGTTTCTCGCGCGGCCCAACGAGGACCCGGTCAAGGCGCTGGGCATGGCCGGTCTGGTCGCGCTGGGCGCGGCGCTTACCGTCTCGACCGCCGCCACGCTGCTGGAGCCTCGGCAAGCCGCCAATCTCGAGGCTGCCCGCGCAGCCCGGATGCAGGCCATGATCGAGGCGCTGCCGGGGCTGCGCGAGGTGATGGAAGAGGTCGGCGTGACCGAGTTGCAAAGCCGCCTTGTCGATCTCGAAACCGGCCGCATGCTCCCCGGCGGGGTCATGGCGGTCGATGCCGAGCAGGCGGCGCGCGAAACTGACACCGGGGTCGAGCTGCCGCCGGAGGCCGACATCGCCGGGATCGGGCGGCGCGAGCGCGTGGCCGCGATCCACCTGCTCGAACGCGACGGCGCGCTGGCGCTCGTGGTGCTGCCGATGCGCGGCTCGGGGTATCAGTCGACCATCCACGCGCTGCTCGCGCTCGAATCCGATCTCGACACCGTCGCGGCGCTGACCGTGACCGAGCAGGGCGAGACGCCGGGGCTCGGCGCGCAGATCGAACGCGCCGATTGGCAGGCGCTCTGGCCCGGCCGCCGCATCGCCGATGACAGCGGTACGCTCCGCATCGAGGTGGTGCGCGGCGCGGCCACCACGCCATTCGAGGTCGACGGCATCTCGGGCGCCACCCGTACCGGTAACGGCGTCACCGCCATGCTGCGGTTCTGGATGGGGCCATGGGGCTATGGCCCGTTCCTCGATCGACTGGCCGGGGAGGGGGCGGGATGATCAGGTTGTCGCACCACCTGACCGATCCGCTGATCCGCTCGAACCCGGTGACGCTGCAGATCCTCGGCATCTGCTCGGCGCTGGCGGTGACCACGGCACTGGCGACGGCGCTCACCATGGCCGCGGCGCTGATCTTCGTGCTTTGCGCCTCGGCCGCGATCATCAGCGCGATCCGCCGCCATATCCCGCACGCGATCCGGCTAATCCTTCAGATCACCATCATCGCCACGCTGGTGATCGTCACCGACGAGGTGCTGCGTGCCTATGCCTTCGAGATCAGCCAGCGGCTGTCGATCTTCGTCGGGCTGATCGTCACCAACTGCATCGTGCTGGGCCGGGCCGAAGGCTTCGCCATGCACCATCCCGTGGGACCGTCGATCTTGGACGCGCTGGGCAACGCGCTGGGCTACGGCCTCGTGCTGGTGATCGTCGCAACGATCCGCGAACTCTTCGGCACCGGCAGACTTCTTGGCATTCCGATGCTGCCGCTGGCGGAACAGGGTGGCTGGTTCGAGCCGCTGCGGGTGATGCAGCTCGCGCCCTCGGCCTTCTTCATCATTGGGCTCATGATCTGGGCGATCCGCACGGCACGCCCCGAACAGGTTGAACGGCCCGAACACCGCCTGTTGTCCCAGCATGAGGAGGCGCGGCCATGACGGAGATCCTGCTCGCCTCGATCCTCACAGACAACCTCGCCCTGTCCTTCTTTCTCGGGATATGCACCTTTCTCGCCGTGTCGCAGCGGATCTCGACCGCTCTAGGCCTCGGTTTCGCGGTAATCGTGGTGCAGGGCGTGACGGTGCCGGTTAACGCGTTGATCCACACCTTCCTGCTCGCCCCCGGCGCACTGCACTGGGCAGGGCTGCCAGAGATCGATCTGAGCTTTCTGCGGATCATCGTCTTCATCGGCGTCATCGCCGCGATGGTGCAATTGATGGAGCTTCTACTCGATCGTTTCGTGCCGGCGCTGCATCGGGCGCTGGGGGTGTTCCTGCCGCTGATCACGGTGAACTGCGCAATTCTAGGTGGCAGCCTGTTCATGGTCGAACGGCGCTACGACCCGCTGGAGGCGGTGATCTGGGGGATCGGCAGCGGCATCGGCTGGGCGCTGGCGATTGTCGCCTTCGCCGCGATCCGCGAGCGGTTGCGCCATGCCGACATGCCCGAGGGGCTGCGAGGCCTCGGCGGGGCCTTCATCGTCACCGGTCTGATGTCGCTCGGCTTCTCGGGCTTCGGAGGGCTGGTCCCGTGATTGGGGTACTGGCGGGCGTGGTCCTCCTCGTGACGCTGGTGCTGGCGCTCAGCGCCGCGCTCATGATGGCGCGGCGGCGGCTGGTGCCCGATCTGCCTATCGCCGTCACGGTGAACGACCATGCGCCTTTCGAAAGCCGCTTTGGCACCGACCTCCTGGGGGCACTGGCCGCGCATGACATCCTGTTGCCTGCCGCTTGTGGAGGCGCGGGGACATGCGGCCAGTGCCGGGTGCGGGTCAGGGGAGAACCCGTCGCGCCGATGCCCGCCGAACGGGCCCGGCTGTCGCGGGCCGAACGCCGTGCAGGCATGCATCTGGCCTGCCAGCTCCGGTTGCGCGGGCCGGTCGCGGTCGAGTTGCCCGAGAGCATTCTGGGCGCGCGCGGCTTCGACTGTACCCTCCTGCGCGCACGCTTCCTGACGCCGTTGATCCGCGAACTCGTGCTCGAGGCGCCGCCCGACGTGGCCGCCTCGGTGCGGGCCGGGGCCTTCGTGTCGCTGACCGCGCCGCCGCATGATTTCGGCTTCGACGCGATCGAAGTGCCGGAGCGGTTTGCCGAGGATTGGTCCGAACTGCAGGGGCTGCGCGCCGTCACGACCGCGCCGGCCACCCGCGCCTATTCCATCGCCAGCACCCCCGCCGATCTCGCGCAGGGGCATTTCGTGCTGCTCATCCGTCTTGCCCTGCAACCGCCGGATCGGCCGCGTCTGCCGCCCGGGGTGGTCTCGTCCTGGCTGTTTCACGTGGAGAAGGGCACCCGGATCACGGCAAACGGCCCGCATGGCGATTTTCGCGCGCAAACGGGAACGCGCGAGATGGTGCTGATCGGCGGCGGCGTCGGCATGGCGCCGCTTCGGGCGATCATCCATGAACGGCTCGAGCAGGGGGCGCCTCAACCGATCAGCTTCTGGTACGGCGCGCGTCGCCGCGACGACCTGTTCTATGTCGAGGAGTTCGCGGCGCTGGCCCGTCGGTATCCGAATTTCCGCTTCGAGGTCGCGCTGTCCGATCCGCGGCCCGACGAGCCTTGGGACGGGCAGACGGGCTTCGTCCATGCGGCCTTGCGCGACGGCCTTCTGCGCGATCATGCAGCTCCTGAGACGTGTGATTACTATCTCTGCGGTCCACCGCTGATGATCGCGGCGGTGATGGGCGCGCTGGACGAGGCGGGAGTGCCGCCAAGCCGGATCTTCTTCGATGATTTCGGGAGCTGAACCATGCAGATCGGACGACGCGAGATTCTGGTGGGCGCTGCGGCGGCACTCATTGCCCCGCCCGCATGGGCCGCAACGGTCAGCCTCGGCGGCCCGGCCTTCGGCAGCTACTGGCGCTGCCTCGTGCCGGCCGGGACGGACAGAGCGGCCCTTATGGCCGAGGCCACAAGACTGATTGCCGGACTGGATGCGGAGCTGTCCCCTTGGCGCGACGACAGCGCTCTCACCGCGCTCAATCGCGCCCCGGCGGGGCGGTGGATGCAGATGGGGGATGCGACCCGGACCTGCCTGCGAGAGGCCGAAGCCGTGCAGAGGCTGACCGGAGGCGGGTTCGACGCACGCGTCGGGCCGTTAGTGGCGCGCTATGGTTTCGGACAAATCGCAGGAGAGGTGCCGAGGGCAGGGCGGTTCGAACTGAGCGGCGGCGCGGTCCGCAAGAGTCATGACGCGCTGACCTTCGATCCCTGCGGCCTGGCCAAGGGACATGCGCTTGATCTGCTTGCCGCACGGATCGCGGGACTGGGTGCGAGGGACGCGCTGGTCGAGATCGGCGGCGAGGTCCAGGCGCTCGGTCGCCATCCCTCGGGCCGGTCGTGGAGAGTGGCGATCGAGGCGCCGGGGGCGGGAAGGGTGAAGGCGCAGCGGGTGGTCCGGCCGGGGGCGCTGGCGCTGGCGACCTCCGCCCATGCGCCGCAGGGCCATGCGGGGCCTGCGATGACCAGCCATGTCATCGACCCGGCCAGGGCCCGGCCCGCCGCGCAGGGGCTCCTGCAGGTCTCGGTGCTGGCTCGAACCGGCCTGCGTGCCGATGCGCTGGCCACGGGCCTCCTCGCGCTGGGGCCCGAGAGGGGACCCGCGCTCGCCCGCCGGGCCGGGATCGCGGCCCTGTTCCTGCATCGCACATCCGAGGGGGCGGTCGAGACGATGATCGGCGGCATCGACGCCCATTTCATTGCATGAAGGAAATCGCACATGTTGCTGCTACTCGTTCTCATTCTGATGTCGCTGTCGATGGCGGGGCTGGCCTTGGGGCTTCTGGCCGGGCGCGGCCCGTTATCCGGCGGATGCGGCCGGGCCTGCGACGGATGTCGCAAACCCTGCGCGCGCCGGCCCGTGCCATGAAGCCGTTGCCGCGCATCGCTGCGATCATGACGCGCGATGTGGTCACCGCGACGCCCGGCATGGACCTGCTCCGCGCCATGCATCTCTTGGCGTTTCATGGCATTTCGGGCCTGCCGGTCGTCGATGCCGATGGCCGTCTCGTCGGCATGCTGTCGCAGCGGGATTGCCTGAAGGGGGCGCTGCATGCGGCCTACCACGCCGGACCACCGGGTCGGGTCGACGAGGTGATGCATGCCCCGGTCGAAAGCCTGCCGGCCGATCTGGACATCCTTACGGCGATCGAGAGCTTCCTCGCCAACCGCTATCGCCGCTTTCCGGTGCTCGAAGAGGGGCTGATCGTCGGCATAGTTTCTCGCGGCGATGTCGTCAGGGCTCTGGCGGCGCGGGAGAGCTGGGTATCGAGCTGAAGCTACCTATGACGATCGCGCAAGCGGCACTCAAGCGGGCAAAGGGCAGCGATGAGCAGTATCACACGCGCCCGTGGGGAGCTTTCGCACGGCCACGAATGGCAGTCGGTCCTCTCGGTCCTTCGCTTGGCGTGGCGCCCATCGGAGTTGCAGAGTCCAGCAGACTCGTTGCAGGCGCTTGGGTCATGTCCGGTGCATTGCCGGAAATGCGGTATCCGTCATTCGCCGGGCTGCGGTCGGGAACACCAGCAGGTCGCATGGCGGTGTCCTGAGAAAATCGCCATTCAACTCTTGCATCGGCCCCGTTCCCGCAAGAGCGACGAGGTCGAGCTTGCGCGCCGAGGCCAGTCGCCGGATCCGATCACGCGGATTGCCCTTGACCATCAGGATCTCGGTTTCGGGATCGAGGCCCGTTTGGTCGCGGAGCCGTTCGATTGTTCGGGCGCCTTGCTTCAGCGTGGTGTTCGCGGCTGCGCCACCGGGGCCGCAGGAGAGTTCGTCACCCGGTTCGGCGGGCGCGACTTGCATCAATGCGATGGCCGAACCGGGCGCGACGTCGCGAATGACCGGGATGAGCTTCTCGTTTTCCGGGCTCGGATCGATCGCCACCAAAGCGCGGCGATAGGGCGCCTCCGGCGCGGAGGTCGAGACCAGGACCGGCACCGCGCAATCGGCGGCCAGACGCTCCACGAATGTCCCGTGAAACGCGTCGATCCCGTTCGGGTGAACATGCTGTCCCACTACCAACAGCTCCGCATTCTGCTGCGTTAGCACCCTATGAATATCCTGCCAGATGTCCGCATGGGTGCCGTCCACCTCCAGCCTCGGCCCGTATCGGCACTGGATGCGGGCGCGCAGGGTGTCGAAATAGCCTTCCACGAGGGCGGCGAAATGCGCCGCCTGTTCGGGCGCGATCCGAAAGCTCGAGGCATGGAAGATGCGCAGACGCTCACCCTTGCGGGCCGCGATCTCCGCTCCCCGCAGGACCGCTTGGTTGCCCGCCTTCGAGAAGTCGGTTGCGGCGACGATCGTTTTCATGTGCTCTACCCCTCGCTTCATTCCGGTGCGATCCAAGCCTCGCGGGCTTTCGCCCATCGCGCCTTGCGCCAGATCAATCGCAGGCTTTCCTCTGCGGGGCGGTTCGGCTCTATGGATGGTCCGGTTCGACAGGTCCATGACGAAGAGCTCCTCTCTTCCTCGTGGACGTCGGTGCCGAGGCCCCCAATCCGACCGCTCTTAGGCCCGCGGATGATCGCGCGGGTGTCGATCACCGCGCCATGTCTGGTGTTAATCAGCCTGACCATCAGTCAAATAGGTTGCTCATCGATCATGCTCTTGGCAGAGCCTGAACCGCACGGCCTCGGCAAGATCGACGGGTCCTGAGCCTATCCGCCGCCCGTGGATCGCCAACGCGACCGATCATCAAAACGCTCGGCGCCTTGCGGTTCTCGGCACATGTCTTCAACCCCTCGGGACTTCTTTGGACGCAACGCCGAGAAGCCAGTCCCTTGCGCGCAGGGCCGCCTCGGATGCGCCCTGACGCGGCAGCAGGGCGTAGAAATCCTGTCCCCCTTCGAGCGCGGTGGCGACAGGCTGCACGAGGCGACCCGCATCGAGATCCCGCTGCACGAGGAAGCGGCTGGCCAAGGCGATGCCCTGACCGGCCAGGGCCGCGTCGAGGCTCAGCGTCGTCTGGCTGAAACGAAGCCCGCGTGGCGCATCCAGATCGGTCCCGAATGCCATCTCGATGAACTGCGGCCAAAGATCATGCGTATCGTGCAGCAAAGTCATGCGCGAGAACGCCGCTGCATCGAGAAGCCTGCCCTGACTGGCAACCAGTTGTGGCGAGCACACCGCGATGACCTCCTGCGGAAACAGCAGGTCGGCGCGCAGGCTGGCCCCGAATGGCGGGTGCCCCTGCCGCACCGCCAGGTCGATGCCGTCCGCATGAAAGCTCATGACGCGCTCGGTCGCTGTGATCCGCAGGTCGATCCCGGAATTGGCCTCGGTGAACTCTGCGAGCCGCGGGATGAGCCATTTCGACGCGAAGGTCGGGGTCACGCTGATCGTCACTCGCGAAGGCGTATCCCGAAGCGCGCCGGTCGCGTCCAGAAGCTGGGAGAAGGCCCGGGCGACCGCGGCATGGTAGACCCGGCCCCCCTCGGTAAAGCTCAGCCCCCGCGGCTCGCGAAGGAACAGGCGCAGGCCGAGATGCTCCTCGAGACCGCGCACCTGCTGGGCCACGGCGCCTTGCGTCACGCCAAGCTCCTCCGCCGCTGCGCGGAAGGACAGGTGCCTGCCTGCCGCGGAGAAGGCGCGCAGGCCGCTCAGGGAGGGCAGATCGGCTTCACTCGACACGATAGTTCTCCTACACCCACGCGACAGCTCACCTGACTGGTCGCGTTCATTCAAGCGCCTTATCTGATGATCCATAGGCGCACCTGGCGCCGCAGGAAAGACAAGGAGCGCGCAGGAATGGCGATAGAGAAAGTGGCGCCGATCACTGCCGGCGGCAGTGGCATGGGGGCTGGAGCCGCGCGGCGGCTGGTGGGCGATGGCTTCAAGGTCGGTGTGCTGTCCTCCTTGGGAAAGGGGGAAGCTCTTGGAAGTCAACTCGGCGGCTGCGGCGTAACGGGCTCGAACCGGTCGGTCGAGGATCTGAGACTGCTCGTCCAATGGGCGATGAAATGCTGGGGGCGGATCGGCGGGGGGCTGAGCCGTGACGTCTGAAGTGACCGATATCGCGCGCCGGGACCGGACCGCCTTCGTCGTGAAATGGGTGGCCTCCGTCATCCAAATCTTCGGCTATGCCGGGACGGCCTTCGGCTGGACACCGTGGAATCTCTACCTGTTCGTCGTCGGCGTTCTCGGATGGCTGCTCGTCGGCGTGCTGTGGAACGACAGGGCGATCATGCTGATCCACTTCGTCGCCCTCGGCGCGATGCTGGCAGGCATGGCGAGCCAGTGAGGTCGCCGATCGCACAGGGCTGAGGGTGGCGGCATCGACCTCGATGAGGCCGGATTATCGAGCAGAACCTGCCGTCACGCCGTCTCATGCCTCAACAGGTCATGCCCCAACCGCTTCGCGCTCGCCACGGCGGCGTCGTGGTGCAGCGACCAAGCCTGCGTGAGACCTTCCATGATCAGCGAGAGTTCGATCTCGTGGCCACTGAGCCCGGAGGCGTCCGCGGCGCGGCGCGCCACCTCGGCCTTGTGCCGCGACAACACCTCGCGCAGCCGTTCGCTGCCAGGCTCGGCCGCCACCGCGCCGTGGAACAGGCAGCCATGCGAGGTCTCGGTCGCCATCCAGTTTCCGACGCGGTCGAGCAACGCGTCGAGCGCCGCCTCAGGCGTATCCGGCAGGCCGTCGAAGAGGTGGGAGAGATAGCGCGCGTGTCGATGCTCCAGCGCCGCCAGCACCATGTCCGCGCGCGATGGCACATACTTGTAAAGCGTGCGCAGGCTAACGCCTGCCGCGTCGCGCAGGTCCTCGACGCTGGGCTCGGCGAAGCCCCGGGCAGCAAAAGCCTGCTCCAGCCCGGAGGCGATCTTGGTCATCGTATCAGTCATGCTTGACGATGTAGAGAGGCCCCTCTACCTGAGCAAGTAGAGCAATCATTCTACACGGCGGAGCAACCCGATGACCCTTCCTGACAAGATGAAGGCCATGGTTCTGACCGGCCATGGCGGTCTCGACCGGTTGGAATGGCGCGAGGGCATGCTGGTGCCGCACCCCGCCGCAGGCGAGGTGCTGATCCGCGTCGGCGCGTCGGCGGTGAACAATACTGACGTGAACACCCGCACCGGCTGGTATTCGAAGGCCGTGCGCGGCGATACGAACTCCGCGGCGGCCATTGGCTATGACGGCGCCTCGGACGCCGACGGCGCTTGGTCAGGGGCGCTGAGCTTCCCGCGTATTCAAGGCGCCGATTGCTGTGGCGAGATCGTCGCTGTCGGGGAAGAGGTGGCCTCTGCCCGCATCGGCGAGCGGGTGCTGGTACGGCCGATGCACCGGCCCGCGGGCGGCGACGAGGACGCGCTGGTCACCTTCGGGTCGGAGCGCGATGGTGGCTTCGCGGAGTTCACCACGGTCGCGAGCGAACATGCGCTGCGTATCGACAGCCCGCTTTCGGACGTGGAGCTTGCCTCCTTCCCCTGCGCCTTCTCGACCGCAGAGGGGATGATCCAGCGCGCGCACCTCGGGGCCGAGCGGGTGCTGATTACCGGCGCCTCGGGCGGGGTGGGCTCGGCGGCAGTGCAACTCGCCAAGCGGCGCGGTGCGCAGGTTACGGCGGTGACCAGCCCGGCCAAGGCGGACAACCTCAAGGCCTTGGGCGCCGACGCCATCCTGCACCGCGATGACGCGCTGCCCGAGGGCGCTTCGACGTTGTGCTCGATCTCGTCGGCGGCCGGCGCTGGCCTTCTCTGCTCGAGGCGCTGGCGGTGCGCGGCCGCTACGTGACCTCCGGTGCCATCGCCGGACCGATCGTCGAGCTCGACCTGCGCACGCTCTACCTCAAGGATCTGACGCTGATCGGCAGCACCCGACAGGAGCCGGGCGTGTTCGCCGATCTGGTAGGCTATATCGAGCGGGACGAGATTTGGCCCGTCCTGGCAGAGACCTACAAGCTGCACGAGCTGGGTACGGCGCAGGAGGCGTTCCTCGAAAAGGCGCATATGGGCAAGATCGGGATCGAGGTCGCGGGCTGATCGCGATCCGCGGGGTCGCCCCATATCGAAAGACGCGGCGACATGGTGCGGCAGGCGCCCCGGAGACGTCTTCGGCCTTGACGGAGTAGGAGCCCAAACCCCGTCTCGGGTCCTCTTTCCCGATCCGCATTCGCTCGCCCGGATCGCGGCGCGGCGCCCGTTTGACCTCGCGCGGGCCTGAGCACATCGACAGGTGCGCTCGGGGCACCCCCGGTCTTCGCAGGCATGCTCGGCGCGCCGGTCGGCATTTTCCCGCGCCGATAATCCGGAAACGACGAAACCATGTCG
>Ga0310345_10004152_pt1 | contig 13291 bp, 9 predicted proteins | sample HC15DNA20500_MG_FD_204667 | JGI IMG/M metagenome (GOLD analysis project Ga0310345, IMG submission 204667) | Marine microbial communities from station ALOHA, North Pacific Subtropical Gyre - HC15-DNA-20-500_MG | ecosystem: Environmental > Aquatic > Marine > Oceanic | place: Pacific Ocean: North... | reverse complement strand
TAATGCAGGTACAGAATAGGCTCCAAAATTTAGAAGTTGTTTAAACCCAATTAATGGAGGTTGATAAGCCATTCCGGGAACAATAATAGGCGCATCCGGATTTAAATTGTGACCATAATTATATTCCCAACGCCAAAAATCAAACATGGCAATGATACCAAATAAAATAAACAATAAAAGCAATATTTTAGGCATCCATTTTTTTCCAAAAAATGCAGTTAAAAAAAATAATAATGCAAAACCGATAATAATTCCGGGCAAAATTTTAAACTCAGAAAAATCTTCTGTTCTTAAATGTTTCATTCCAATGTAGTGATTTAACCCATTAATTATATCAATATTCCCACCCAAGTGGCTTGGATAGATAAACATCTGTAACCCTTCAGGATATTGTGGGGCTGATAAATCAATTCGCCACATAGGAACTTTTACAACCACCAACAAAATAATGCCGCCAATAGCAAGTAGTAGGCGATTGAATTTAGAGATATGTAAAGAATTTTCCATGATAATTAATTAAGGGTATAAACTACCGGAACTAAAATATTAATATCCGGTAGTTGGTTGTAGATAAGGGGGAATATCGATTATTTATCTAGTAAAGGTGGGGCTGTTGCAGGATCAGGAAGATTTTTGCCTGTGCTAAAACTTAAAGGCACCTTACTTTCAACTGGTGAAACCCGAACATAGCCTTGCATTTCCTGATGTAAAGCACTACAAAAATCGGTACAATAAAAGGGATATATTCCTGCTTTTTGGGGCATCCATTTATAGGTTTGTGTTTCTCCAGGCATTACCAATAATTCTGCATTGTCAGGTACACTTTTTATGGCAAAACCATGTGGTATATCCCAATCTTGCTCTAAATTAGTTACATGCCAATATACCTCATCGCCTACTTTAATTCCTTCTATATTGTCAGGAGAAAAGTGCGAACGAATTTGTGTAATATAAACATCTACTCGTTTACCATTTCTAACAACTTTTGATTCAGCCTCACCTTTGGTTACATAAGGATTTTGGTTTTTATTAATATCAAAATATTTAACTGATTTATCTTTAATTAAGGATGCAAGCACTGCCTGAGCATAGTGGGGTTCTCCAACTGTAGGGAAATCAAGTAGCAGTTTCATTTTATCTCCACTAATATCAAATAATTGAGCAGATTGTGCTAATTCAGGTCCTGTGGGTAAATACCTGTCTTTGGTAATTTTATTATAAACAATTACATATTTACCATTCGGTTTTTTTGTATCACCGCCAGGTATGCATAAGTGCCCGGGTGAATAATAAGTTGATTGGCGATCAATTACTTTTAAATCTTTAATATTCCATTTCACAATTTCAGAAGAAACAAACATGGTAGTAATAGCGTTACCTCTTCCATCAAATTCAGTATGCAATGGCCCTAACCCGGGTTTCTTTACTTCGCCATATAGTGCAGCTTCATATTCAATTACAGGAATACCATCATATTCACCTATAAATTTTTTATTGGCAATAGCCTGCTGAATTTTATCGAAACTAAATACGGGAATTAATGCCGCTAATTTACCACTACCTACGATATATTCACCTGAAGGATCTACATCACAACCATGTGGTGATTTTGGGCAAGGTATAAAATAACATACATCTTTCAAGTCTTTTGCATCTAAAACTAAAACTTGCTTTTCAATGGTGGATGTAGCCATATGTTTGGTTTCATCGTAAACATTATGGGCATATTGCACTGCTTCTTTTTTCCCTTTTCCTTGTTTAGCATATGCTTCTAATTTTTTCCAGTTGACAGCTAAAATAAAATCTTTATCACGCTGAGAAGCGTTTACCTCTAATAATGTATTAGCTTGCTCGGTATTATAGCAAGAAAAGAAAAACCAGTCGTGCGATTTATTTTTTCCTGCATGACTTAAATCAAAATCAACAGGTGGAACCCGCAATTGAAATGCAAGACTCATGTTCCCTGAATTTTTATCTACACTTATAAAACTAATAGAAGCTTTAAAGTTTTTCCGATATGTATTAATTGGCACATCGCCATTGTCATTATCCATTGGAACGGCAAAACGTGTTCCTGCAACTACATATTCTGTATTTTCAGTAATGAACGGTGAAGAGTGATTGCCTGCGCTATTGGGAAGTTCAATAATTTCAGCAGTTTTAAAAGTGTTTAAATCAACTCGAGCAACACGAGGAGTATTGTTTGCATTAGCAAAAATCCACCTGCCATCAATTTCACCATTGGTTTGCGATAGCTCAAGATGGTGTTGATCATCCCAAGGAACAAAGCCTTGAGAAGTATTAAGCATGGGTTTTGTTTCCTCACTATACCCGTAACCATTTTCAGGAAAAACGGAGAAAATGGGAACAATTTTTAATAATCTTCCAGAGGGAAGCCCATACACACTTAATTGGCCATTAAAACCTCCGGAAACAAAATTATAAAACTCATCGTACTTACCGGGAGCAACATATACTTGTTGAGCTGCATCACCACTTACCGCGTCACCGGCATTTTTGGGTTTACATGAAAATATACTACCGGAAATTAATAATAATAATAGCCATGTAGTAGAAAACAGATTATTTTTTTTCATATTGTTTGTATTTTATAATAAGCAGTAGGGTTATTTAACACCATCGTTCTTACGCATAAATTCATAAACATCTCTGGCCTCCTGATCAGTTAAATGCTGATTGGGCATACGAACTAAACATATTTCAAGCATTGCTTGAGCTTTGGGGTCTTTAGTTAACATATCATCTGTATTGGTAACAAAGTTCATTATCCATTCAGCAGTATGTCTTTGTGTAACCCCTTTCCAGCCGGGACCAACTAACTTTTCATCAGTAAGTTTATGGCAGGCACTGCATTTAACCGTATAAACTTTATTACCGGCATCTGCCATAGCAGCATCTAAGGTTGGGCTAACATCAACGTGGGTAAACTTACCCTCCCCTCTATTCGGATCATAAGAAGGATTGCCACTATTAGTACTTTCAGGTGAAGTGGATGTAGAAGCTACAGCATCAGTTTCATTTTTTTCACCGGAGTTATTACAGGCAAAGAATATTGCCGAAAAAAGACTTAATAGAATTAGCTTTTTCATGTTGTTATTTAATTTAAAAATTGTAAATGGTATAAATCAAGTGCAGTATTGTTCATACAGCTTTATATGTTTTGCAATACAAGATTACAAATACCTGAAGCGTTGATTTATGCGTTAAATCATATTGTTCAAATTCAAAGAATAAATAATGATAAATAATTATTATTTATTTAGCCAAAACCCTTTACAAGCAAGCATTTAAAAATATTAAATATATTATTATTATAAAAAAACATGACGAAAATCATGTATCAAAATGCTTAAAATCATGCTTATTGGCTTGCAGATCTGGTACTTTTATTAGTCATAAAAACCAAACACAAATGATTGACATAGATTTGTTGCTTTCATATGGTGCTACCTATAAAAAAACAGGAATAAATGAGGTATTGTTTCATGAAGGTGAAGAATGCCATTTTTATTACCAACTTATAGAAGGGACGGTAAGATGGGTAAATATTAATAATGAAGGGAAGGAATATGTGCATGACTTGATTGTACCAGGCGAAAGTATTGGTGAAATGCCATTATTTGATGATGAACCCTATGCCGCAACTGCCATAACAAATAAGGCATGTTTGCTAATTCGTTTACAAAAACAGCATTTTATTCAGTTACTAAAAGAAGATCCTAAATTACATTTTTTATTTTCAAAATTATTGGCTAAACGACTGAGATTTAAATTTTTAATGACGAAAGAGCTTGCTAATAATAACCCTGAAGAAAAAATATGTGCACTTTTGAATTATTACAAAAGCAATAAAAAGTTCTTTTGTCCAAAATGTAATATGTTACAATTAACCCGACAACAAATAGCTGATATAACAGGACTAAGGGTTGAAACTGTTATACGTAATATTCGACAACTTCATGAAAATGGAAAATTAGCCATTGCAAAAGGGAAGGTTTATTATTAATTGGTTTACTTTTTGAAAAAAATAAAATATATTATATATATATATTATTATGACCCTAATCATAATAAATCAATTTTAGCCATTCTTACTTTGCATAATGATGAAGCAAACCGCAAAAAATTGGATATTAATAAGTTTTTTGAATTTATTCATTGTTGCACTAGTTGGAACTATTTTACGATATAAAATTGTATTTTCTCTTCCATTGATTAATCAAAAATATTTACTTCATGCACATTCACACTTTGCATTTAGCGGTTGGATTACAATGGCCTTAATGACATTAATGGTAGAATATTTAAAAAGCAATCAAAATTCAAATGCATTTAAAAAATACAAATCGGTTTTATGGCTTAACTTAATAGCCGCCTATGGTATGCTTTTTTCATTTCCATTTGAGGGGTATGCAACTGTATCTATCATATTTTCAACGCTTTCAATTATTGTAAGTTATGTATTTGCAATAATGTATTGGAAAGATTTGAAATTAACACCAATTAAAAATATTACACATTTATACTTCAAAGCTGCTTTAGTTTTTAATGTTCTTTCTTCTATTGGCGTTTTTTCTTTGGCATATTTGATGGCCACTAAACAAGTTCAACAGAATTATTATTTAGCTTCTGTTTATTTTTTTCTTCATTTTCAATATAATGGCTGGTTTATATTTGCCATAATCGGGTTATGGTCGGAATCATTTACAGTTACACCAGCAATTAAGCCATATTTATCAAAATTATTTTTCTGGATTTTTTCATTTGCTGTTTTACCTACATACTTATTATCAACCCCCTGGTTAAGCACGAATATAATTATACATTCTATTGTTATTATTGCAGCAACACTTCAAGTTGTCATTTGGATAACATTATTAATGATAGCGATTAAAAAAGATAATACACTAAAAGCATCCATCTATGAAGACAGATTTGCAAAAAAAATATACCTTATAATCGCCATTGCATTTAGCATTAAACTTTTGTTACAATTGGCATCATCATCAACATATATAAGTAACATAACATACGGATTCAGACCTATTATAATTGGATATTTACATTTGGTATTTTTAGGGGTGATAAGCCTTTTTATTGTAGCATATAATTTTTCAAAAAAAATCATTCCCTCCAATAGCACTTCAAAAATTGCAATTATCACATTTATAATCGGCATTTTCTTAAATGAGGTTTTATTAATGATTCAAGGTATAGCCGATTTAGCATATTATGCAGTTCCTGGAATCAATGCTCTTTTATTACTTGCTGCATTCATTTTATTAGTTGGTAGTGCATTTTTAAATATTTCAATAAAATATAAACACTGACATTAATCATATTTATTAGTTTTTTTTCATTTTACTTTCGCTAAAAAAAATGGAAAATCTTTTACAAACACCGCTTCATGTTATTGTAGAAAAATGCCCGGCAGTATTAGCAGTGTTAGAAAAGCACCATATCAGTTACTGCCACTTTAGTAAAAAAAATATTGAGGAGATTAGTCTTCTGCACAACCTTCCATCCATAAAACTTGCATATGATATTCAACAAATTGTCAATCAGCAAAAAAGGGATAAGGATGCATTAAGTAATCTATCGTTCAGTGAATTAATCACTTATATTACTCAGCATTACCATTTATATTTAAAAACACAGTTGCCAATAGTTTTAGCACAACTAGAAAAAATAGCACAAAAACATGGTAACCAACTTCCAATATTATTAGATGTACTGTTTTATTTTGAAATGTGGAAAGATGAAATTACAGCACATTTAATTTATGAAGAATCAAAACTATTTCCAGTTATACTAACACTTCAACAAACCAGCCATTTACCTAAAGAGCTTTCAAAAAACTATATTGATAACCTAATTAATTTAATTGAAAAAGAACATGACCATTCATCTGATTTAATTGAAAAAATTAAAAGTGTTACGCAAAACTTTACTCCGCCACCCCAAGCTTGCAAAGGCATACAGCTTTGTTTCAAAATGTTAAGTGCTATGTATAACAATCTTTCCGAACATACACAAATTGAAAATACTATTTTACTACCCAAAGCACTGCAGCAGTTGAACAAGTTATACCAATTAGAAAAAACCAATTGATAACAATAACATTTTCAATACTTTCAAAAAAATACCGAACTTTCGAGCAAATTTTTTTGCTTGAAAAGAAGTCATTTGTTTTTACTAAGCATTGTTAGTGGATTATTATTTGTAATTGCATGGCCTACATTTCCGTTCACTTTCTGCATTTTCTTTGCATGGGTTCCCTTATTGCAAATAGCAAATACTGTTTCAAAAATACGAACATTCATAGCCTATGCATTTTTAAGCATGTTAATTTGGAATGTAGGTACCACCTGGTGGATATGGAATTCTACTGATATAGGTAGCATTGCCGCCATGATTGCCAATTCCATTTTAATGTCCATTCCACTTTGGGGTTATTATAAATTAAAAAATGTAGGCAACAAATTTTATAGCAATTTGGGCTTCATAGTTTATTGGATGTTGTTTGAATGGATTCACTTAAACTGGCAATTAAGTTGGCCATGGTTAACATTAGGAAATGTTTTTGCTAACCATCCCAACTGGGTACAATGGTATTCTATTACAGGCGTAAGTGGGGGTACGTTATGGGTTTTGATAGTAAACCTGCTTTTCTTTAAATTACTACATGAATATCTGGAAGTTAAAAAAGTACCGTTTAAAAAATTACTTTCTGTTTTCATTGTTCTCATTTTCCCAATTCTTATCAGTTATTTTTCAATTCCAAACATACATAACAACAACAATAGTAGCAATGTAGTAATTGTTCAGCCAAATATAGATCCTTACCAAAAATTTGAAAGTCTTTCAACACAAGCACAACTACAACGGTTAATTGGCCTTAGTGATTCGGCCATCAATAATGAAACCAATTTGGTAATATGGCCCGAAACAGCTTTACCTGAACCTGTACCACAGAACCAATTATCTGGTGTGGGAATATATCAACCGGTATTCAAATTTTTACAACAACATCCTAATATTACCTTACTTACAGGTGTAGAAAGTTATGTAACCTATGGTAATGAAAAAGCAACACCTACAGCACATGCAATGCCTAATGGTACTTATTATGATGCGTTTAATAGTGCAGTAGCACTGCATATTGGCCAGCCTAATCAATTTTACAACAAAAGCAAATTGGTGCCAGGGGTAGAATCGTTACCCACTTTTTTAAATTTTATGGCTCCCGTATTTGAACAATTTGGGGGAACAACCGGAGGATACGGCCGAGATACCGGTGCGGTAGTATTTTCTGAACCTGATAATCCATACAAAATGGCACCGATTATTTGTTACGAAAGTATTTATGGAGGATATGTTGCTGACTATGTACGTAAAGGTGCCAACTTGTTAACCATTATTACCAACGATGGATGGTGGGGTAATACGCCAGGGCATTTACAACATTTGAATTATGCACGTTTAAGAGCCATAGAAACCCGAAAATTTATTGCACGAAGTGCTAACACAGGTATTAGTGCCGTAATTAGTCCAACCGGACAAATCATAACTTCAACAGAATATAATGAACCTGCTGTAATTCGCTATAACATTCCCACTGAAACCACTACCACTTTCTATGTAAAATGGGGCGATTGGTTATACAAAATAGCCGGCTTTATTGCCTTATTAGTAATTTTATACCAATTGTATAGGTGGTTTACTTTCCGCCTAAGAAAATAATGTGTTATGGAAAAAGTATGTAAATACAAAAATGGGACTATTACTTATGTTATGGAAGGAAAGGGGCCTGTGATAATGTTAATTCATGGTTTTGGTGAAGATGCCTACATTTGGAATAATCAAGTACAATTTTTACAATCGAATTACACAGTTATTGCCCCTTTTATTCCCGGAACGGGCAAATCAACTTTATTACAATCGGAAAATGGTAACCCAATTGAAATAAAAGATTATGCCATTGCCTTATATGCCATTATTGAGGCAGAAAATATTACTTCATTAGTAATATTTGGGCACAGTTTAGGCGGTTATATTACATTAGCATTTGCAGAAATATACCCTAGCATATTAAAAGGGTTTGGTTTAGTACATTCAACTGCTTTTGCAGATAATGAAGAAAAAAAGGCGAACAGGTTAAAGGGTATTAGAATAATGGAAGATTATGGCGCTTTTGCGTTCATTAAAACAACCATACCCAATTTATTTGGGGCCAATTTCAAAGCAGCATTTCCCGAAAAAGTAGATCTACTCATTGCACGGGCCAATACATTGAATACCAAAGCTTGTCAACAGTATTATGAGGCAATGCGCATAAGACCTGATAGAACAAATGTTTTAAAAAATGCTGGCTGCCCGGTATTATTTATTATTGGGACAGAAGACATTGCTGCACCAATGAATGATGTACTACAACAATCGCATTTGCCTAATTGTTCCTATGTACACATTTTAGAAAATGTGGGACATATGGGAATGTTAGAAGCAACTAATCAAGTAAACGAATATCTTCAAGCATTTTTAAAAGCAGTTTATTCATCATCGTTACAACTTTAATAAATGATTTTTTTTTACAACATAGTATTCAACAAAAAAACTACACTAATAGTGTTGGCTATGTTGTTTGTATTTGCTGCCCATGCAAGGCATGTTGCGGGGGGCGAATTATTCTACAAATACTTAGGCCCCGGTGCTACTCCGGGTACCAATAGCTATCAAGTAACCTTACGTTTGTTTAGAGATTGTGCTTCAACAGGTCCCCTATTACAATCGGAAAATGTTATAGTAGGTTTTTATGATGGAAACACCTTGGTTAAAACACTGGGACTACCTTTAACCGGAGGTATTTCAACCATACAACTTAATACTGCTTTAATACCTTGTTTAGTAGGCAATGTAAGTGTATGCTATCAAATAGCATTATTTACGAATACCATAGATTTGCCTATTAACGAAAATGGATATACACTTTCGCGGATGGGTTGCTGCCGTATCGATAACATTTCAAACCTAAGTACAAATAATGTAGGCAGTAATTATGTAACTTTTTTACCCGGCACTAACACTTTACCTGTTGGCCACAACAGCAGCCCCGAGTATAAAATAAAAGACACAACTTTAGTGTGTGCAAATAAAAAATTCAACTTAGATTTTAGTGCAGTTGATCCTGATAATGATTCTTTGAGTTATACTTTTTGTGAAGCTTATACTGCACCTAATACAGGCCAAAATCAAGCCCCACCACAAATTCTTTCACTTACCTCAGTACCCTATGGCGGAGCTTATAGCGGCACTATGCCTTTAGGCCCTAATGTTACTATTGATCCTGTTACCGGCATTATTAGTGGCACGGCCCCTCCGGCCGGACAATATGTGGTTAATGTTTGCATAGCAGAATTTAGAAATGGTAAGCAAATTGGTTATCACAGGAAAGATTTTATTTTAAAAGTGCAATCTTGCGATATTATTGAAGCAGATCTACCATCAAGCATTGTAAACTGCAAAGACTATACGGTTTATTTTGAAAACCAATCAACTTCTTCGTCCATTTTATCTTATCAATGGACAGTTGGTGATCCTGCGAATCCAACCTTTTCTGCAAATACTCCTACTTTGCAATACACTTATTCAGATACCGGACGATTTGTTGCACATTTAACTGTGACCGGCCCCAATTCATGTGTAGGCACTGATAGTACCATTGTGATGGTTTATCCGGGATACAAGGCAGCTTTTAGTGTGCAGGGCGATTGCTACTTACGTCCATTTCAATTTTCCGATCAAAGTAATGCAAAATATGGTACCGTTGCTAAATGGCAATGGAATTTTGGTGATCCTAATTCAAATGCAGCTACTTCAAAACAACAAAACCCTTCCTATACTTATTCGGCACCCGGAACTGTTTTAGTTACACTAATTTCTCAAAGTGATAAAGGTTGCGTTGATACAGCCAAACAATCTGTCGTAATATATAGCAATCCACCGCTTAATCTTCCATTCCGCGATACGCTTATTTGTAGTATAGATACCCTTCAATTGCAATCAACAAGTAATGGTGCCTATAGTTGGTCGCCCAATTATAATATTATAAACGCAAACACAGCTACGCCGCTCGTTTATCCAAAAACAACCACTACCTACCAAGTTACTGTAAATAATAATGGCTGTATTAGCAAAGACACTGTTAGAGTGAGGGTATTGGATTCTATAACTGTTAAAGTGGTTGCAGATACTACGGTTTGTTTAACCGATACTTTTCGGCTATATCCTATAAGTGAAGCATTGGGTTATGAATGGTCGCCGGCAACAGGTATTGATAATCCAAAAATGAAAAGCCCCTTGTTTAAACCAAGTGCATCAACTAATTATCGGTTAATTGCCAACTTAGGTAAATGCCGTGATACAGCTTATACCCGCATAATTGCCGACCCTTATCCTAGCGCTAATGCAGGAACCGACGTAGGTATATGTTTTGGTAGCAAAACACAATTAAATGCATCTACCAATGCATCTATATTTTCATGGAGCCCTAACAGCAACATGCTAAATAGTAATACTTTACAACCAACGGTTGCCCCTGGCAGTACCACACCTTACTTACTAACAGTAAGATATGATACCGGATGTATTAAACCCGTGATTGATACAATTGTAGTAACTGTTTACACACCCGTTAAAGTGAATGCAGGAAATGATACTGCTGTGGTGGTTAACCAACCTTTACAATTATTTGCAACCAGCAATTATGATAGTGATAGTACGGGTATAACCGTACAATATTGGTGGACACCTTCCTCTTTTTTAAGCAACGCTAATATTCCAAACCCAATTGCAACTTTTAATGGGTTAAATGACTCTATACAATACACTGTAACTGCAACCACTAGTAAAGGATGCACAGGCGATAATAAATTATGGGTTCGAATTTTTAAAACTGGTCCTGATATATTTATTCCTTCAGCATTTACACCCAATAATGATAACAAAAATGACATACTAAAACCCATACCCGTTGGTATAACTTCTTTGCTTTATTTTAACATTTATAATAGATGGGGGCAACTTATTTTTACCTCGCACCAAATTGGTGAAGGCTGGGATGGAACCTATAACGGCACCATGCAACCACCCGGTGCTTATGTTTTTACAGCAGAGGGGATTGATTTTACAGGAAAAAAAGTATTTAAAAAAGGTACTGTTGTTTTAATTCGATGAGCAGCAAATATTAGCCTCTAACTATCTTTGAATATAATGGTTTTGTACATTTACTATTCACCTTACTTGATACCTATTAAAAAAACATGCGGAAAATTTTATTTATTATACTAATATTGCATGCGTTTATATTCAAAAGTTTTGCAGTGCATATTGCCGCAGGTGAACTAAGTTATTTATACCAGGGGCCGGGCGCTTCGCCAAACACGGCTCGCTATTTAATTACCATGCGCTTGTTTAGAGAATGTAATGCCCCATCTACCTCAGCACAACTAAATGGTGAAAATGTTACCATTGGCATTTACGATAAATCAACAGGTAATTATATTTCGCAACTAAAACTGGCACAACAGTTTGTAGGTAATCCGCCCAGTATACAAAACACCCCAGGTATTAATCCGTGTTTAACAGGTAATCCTATTGCTTGTTACCAAGTAGGCACTTACAGTAGTACAATTGATTTACCCATTACGCCAAATGGCTATACCCTTTCATGGGTGCGATATTCAAGAGCAGTGGTACAAAATGTTGCCGGCAATAGTGTAGGTGCAACTTTTACAGCAGAAATTCCCGGCACACAACAATTACCTACCGGTTTCAATAGCAGTCCGGTTTTTACTATTAGCGACACAACCATTGTTTGCAAAAACACCGGCTTTACTTTTAACTACTCTGCATCCGATCCCGATGGTGATTCGTTAGCTTATAAATTCACACCTGCTTATGATGGCACCCCGGGAAACTATGTAGGAACAAGTACGCCAGATCCCGACCCATCGCTAATACCTGTTTTACAACCTGTATCAGTAAATTATATAGCTCCATATTCCGGTTTACAACCGTTAGGAAGTGGTGTAACAATTAATGTGAATACAGGCTTAATTAGTGGTATTGCTCCACCCGCAGGTAAATATATTGTTTGTGTTGTAGTGGAAGAATGGCGTAATGGCGTTTTATTAGATAGGCACCGAAAAGATTTTATCTTAACCATTGGTGATTGTTCTGTGAATGGAGCTAACCTAAACCCCAAATATGTGAATTGTAACAATTTTACGTTTAATTTTTCCAATGAAAGTACTAACCCCAATATTATAGCATATGCCTGGAAATTTGGCGATACTAAAAATTCAAATTTCGACACTTCCAGTAAACCAACACCTACATATACTTATTCCGATACCGGTACCTATATTATGAAGTTGAAAGTTACTGCAACCGGTGGTTGTACTGATTCCACAACTGCACAAGTATCCGTTTTTCCGGGTTTTAAAGCAAATTTTTCAGTGAATGGCAGTTGCATATTAAACCCCTACCAATTTAAAGATTTAAGTGTTGCACAGTACGGTGCAGTTAATAGCTGGCAATGGAATTTTGGTGATGCTAATACTTCTTCTGATACTTCATCGCAACAAAACCCTTCCTACACTTATGGTTCAACCGGAACTAAAACGGTGTTTTTAACTGTAACCAGTACCAAAGGGTGTGTAGATACATTATCCAAAATAATTAACGTTCCAGACAAACCTTATCTATTCTTACCGTTTCACGACACACTTATTTGTAGTATTGATACACTTCCTTTAATAGCCAATAGTCCCGGTAGTACTTTTCAATGGACAAGTATGCAGGCACCAAATAGTATTATTAATGCTACTTCAGCTACTCCCCAGGTGCATCCGAAAGATACTGCTGTTTATGTGGTTACAGTAAATAACAATGGTTGTTTGAATAAAGATTCTGTTAAAGTAAATGTACTACAATTCATTACCGTTAATGTAGGACCTGATACGAGTATCTGCCAAACTGATACAATACAATTTAACACAGTTAGTTATGCGTTAAGTTATCAGTGGAAAGGATCGAATGGTGTACCCATAGCACAAGTTAAATATCCGAAGGTGGCCCCCTTAAGCAATACAACATATTATGTACAGGCAAATTTGGGGAAATGCCCCGCTTACGATACAATTAACGTAAATGTATTTCCGTATCCAACTGTTTCAGCAAGTGGAAATGCTAATATTTGCTTTGGCAA